>Ga0209452_1000015_pt1 | contig 255224 bp, 223 predicted proteins | sample WorMetimpBELIZE1_FD_187388 | JGI IMG/M metagenome (GOLD analysis project Ga0209452, IMG submission 187388) | Marine gutless worms symbiont microbial communities from Max Planck institute for Marine Microbiology, Germany - Olavius imperfectus... | ecosystem: Host-associated > Annelida >... | reverse complement strand
AGGGCTGTCGCTTGCCGAATACGATTCACTATGCGACAGTGGAAAGCTGCACTCCAATGGTACAGCTCCATAGTAGACGGGGCCTGGGCTGGGGCCACATGAAATTAAATTCGTGGGGATCCCTCAGACTCTGCCCCCAATTTAAATGTACTCTGACCCGATTTTTTTGGGTTTAAAGGCCCATGGCATGGCTGACGAAGGCGTTTTTAATGGTGCTGAGTTTGTCTGTGGCTGAAAGGCCAATTCCTCGGACCAACTTTTTGAGGGGGTCGTCGCCATCGAATAAGAATTTAAAGCCGTCCATTGCGGCAATCATTTTTATGGCTTCTGTTTTACGGCTTCGTTCGTAGCTGCGTAAGTGCTTGTATAAACCTATGTCTTTGCCCGATATTTTCAAGTTGTTTAGGGTTTCCGCCAGTGCGAGTGCATCTTGCATTCCCAAGTTAGCGCCCTGACCTGCAAGCGGGTGAATGGTATGCGCAGCATCGCCTACCAGCACTACACCGTCTTTCGCCCACTGGCGTGCATAACGCATGGTCAACGGGAAAGCGGCGCGCTTGGTTTCAAGCGAAATAGTGCCAAGAATGCTATTACTAGCCGCAGTTAACGCATTGCAGAACGCAACGTCGTCCAACGACATTAGTGAGTTCGCTTGCTCTGGCGTTTGTGACCACACAATTGAACATACATTTAGCTCAGACATAGGCAGTAGCGCGAGAGGCCCTGTGGGTGTGAACGCTTGTCTCGCCACATTATTATGCGGCTCTACCGTTTTGATATTAGCGACAATCGCCGTATGCTCGTAGTCTTTAAAAGTAATAGGCAGGCCAGCCTGCTTTCTTACAAATGAGTTGGCGCCATCAGCGCCTACTAATAACCTGCAGCTTAGTACGTCATCATTATCTAGCATCAGCATTGTTTGATTTGGGCCAGCTAATACTCTATCAATACCCGCAGTAATCAGCTGCACATTAGGCTGCGCTTCCACAGATTTAGACAGTGCATTAACCAAAGCTTGGTTCTCTACAATCACGCCAAGCGCATCGCTTCCCATTTCATCACATGAAAAGTGAATATCGCCAAAACTATCTTTGTCCCATACATGCATGTCGGTGTAAGGGTTGGCGCGGTCTTGCTGTAAATGAGGCCACACGTCAAACTGCTGCAGCGCTTTAATATTCGCCTGGTTGATAGCACTCACTCTTGCCGTCGGCTTATCTTCAAGTGCTTGATAACATGAAGCCTTATCAATAACGGCTACGCTCAGTTCGCTTTCTTTTAGCGCCGCTGCAAGGGTTAGCCCTACAATCCCGCCGCCTACTATCGCTATATCAACATGTTGCATTGTTATCTCTATTTTTCTGTGGAGTTTCGCCGTAGCCGGTCGTATGCTTAACAAACGCTTTTTTCGCCTGAGGCATCATACTTAACGCCAGTAGCGACACATTACGCCCAATTACTGTAGGAAAATACTGATTTGAAAAAGTGCGTACCAAGGTGTCAGTTAAAACAACCGTTTTATCTCTGTCTGCTTTACGTAAATTAGCGTAATGCTGAGTGATACTAAAAGCGCCGGCATCGAAATTACATGATGCGTTGGTTTCATTCTGTATGATGTTCGTTTCACTCTGAGCAGAGTTCAAAGTTGAATTTGACGATGAAGTTAACCCTTCGTTTGGCAAAGTACTCTCAATATTACTCAACGCTGATTGCTGTGTGCATTTTTCCGCTTCCGCTTGCAGTACAGATACTAAGCTACTTAAATCGCGTAGGCCTAAATTAAAACCCTGCCCTGCAATAGGGTGCAGAGCTTGCGCTGCATTCCCTACCAGCACTGTACGGTGGCTAGCGACCTGCTCGGCTTTAGTCAGCGCCAAGGGATAACTTGCCAATTCACTCACTCTGAGCACTTTGCCTTGTCTATAGCCAAACGCTTCTTGAAGGGCCTGAATGAATGCCTGTTCACTTAAAGCCATTAAGGACTTTGCGGCGTCAGTTTCTACCGTCCACACAACAGAAAAGCCGTTACCAGCGGCTTTAACACCATCTATTTCGCTGTCAAAAGGAAGGAATGCTAGCGGTCCGTTTTCAGTAAAACGCTCGTACGCTTTGTTTTCATGGGGTAGCTGGGTGTGAACATTAAAGACAATTGCGGTTTGATGATAATCTGCCATCGTTTTTGTAATGCCAACTTGCTCAGCTAATCCCGAACGACCGCCATCAGCGAGTACCAATAGTTTTGCCTTAAGCGATTGCCCGCTATCTAGCTGCACCTCTACAAAATCGCGGTGCTGCTTTACATTCGTTACTTTGGCGGGTGCAATATATTGATAACTTGAACTGGCATTTGCCGCCAATCGAGTCAGCGCGCTTAGGCTCACGACTTGCCCGAATGCATCAATGTGATAGTCGCTACTTTCAAGGTTCAATAAACCTAAATGCCCTTTATCACTCACCTCAATATGCTTAATTTGAGGAGGCAATTCACCATTGTGTTGTTTGGCTAAGTTATCTAAATCTAACCCCATCTGTGCGAGTTCGTTTACCGTGCGCCTTGCTAAAGCAATAACACGGGTGTCGGTAAAAGGGTTAAAATCCTCAAAGCTTTTACTGGTTTGCTCGGGGTCTGCTGCGTCTATAAGAGTGACGGACAGCCCTAAGTTATCAACAGGTGATACTTTTTCTGCAAGCGCTTTAGCTAATACAGTACCTACAATACCACCACCAATAATTACTACATCAACCGCTTCTGCCGATTCCACTGTCTTTGTCTTCCTGTCGCCCAGAGACTTCGTTTTTATTTCTAAAGCATTAATTCTGGGATTTTATTCTTCGCATAAAAGGCTAATTTTCTAGCGTGTATTTTCCCGAAAGGGTTTATGTCGCTTTTGTCACGATATTGCAAACTAAGGCAATCTTTAACAATTACGCTTTACTTTCAGCCATTAGCGCTTCAATTGCATCAATATCTTTTGGCACATCTGCGGTAAGGATATCTACGCCTGTTGCAGTAATCACAACATCATCTTCGATGCGTACGCCAATACCTTTATATTTTTCGGGTGCATCACTGTCGTGGCCAATATAAACACCCGGCTCAACAGTAATAACCATGCCTGGCTTTAATGGGCGGTCTTCACCGTCAATTTTGTAGTTACCTACATCGTGCACATCTAGCCCTAAAAAGTGCCCCAAACCGTGCATGTAAAACTCTCGCCATGTCTCATTTTCAAGGTTCTCCGCCACACTACCTTCAAGTACGCCAAGGTCAACTAAACCCTGGGTAATAATTTCCACGCTATGTAGCATGGCTTCAGAAAGCGTAACCCCGGGCGCTAACATGTCTAACACGCTTTTTTGTGCTTTTAATACAACGCTGTAAATTTCGCGCTGGGCATGTGTGAACTTCCCATTTGCAGGGAATGTTCGTGTGATATCAGCAGCATAGCCTTGATATTCTGCGCCAGCATCGATCAAGATCAAATCACCGTCATTTACCTGCGCGTTATTTTGCGTGTAATGCAAAATACAAGCATTTTCGCCACTTCCCACAATGGTACTGTAGGCAGGCGAACGGGCCCCCGCCATGGCGAACTCGTGATGAATTTCAGCTTCTAACTGATACTCGTAACATCCTGGAGCAGCAAACTGCATAGCCCGCTTGTGTGCACGGGCACTTATCTCACCCGCAGCTTTCATCACAGCCACTTCACACGCCGATTTGAACAAGCGCATTTCATGCAACATAGGTTGTAGGTCATGCACCGCCCGGGGCGCTAGTGATTCTTTAGGGGCATCGCGCAAGGTATTTAAGGCTTCAGTAAACAGCCGATCGTGGCTCTTATTGTGGCCTAATGAAAAGTACACATTGTCTTGACCTTGAATTGACGCTAATAGCGCTTCTTCAAGCTCTTGTAGTTCAAATGCTTCATCTAAGCTAAACCGAGCGAGCGCTGCTTCAGCTCCTAAGCGTTTACCGTGCCAAATTTCTGCACTCTTGTCTTTCTCTTGTACCACCATCGCACGATAGCTTTCACCGTAGCGAGGGTGATTAGACAAAATCAGCCACGCGTTTGGTTCTTCAAACCCTGTCAGATACCAAAAATCACTGTCTTGCCTAAACGTATATTCGGTATCGCGGCTGCGGGTTACCATGCTTGCGGCAGGGACAATACACACACTGTTCGGCTTGCATTGTGCAAGCAGTCGGTCTTGCCTAGCGATAAACTCTTGCGCACTAATCATATAAGAGAAAACCCTAAAAAATCTCGTTGAAACAAATGGCGACTTGCTGCCACTGTATTCGCTTTAGCTTGTTATTAGTGTACGGATGGCGTGTCTTGTTGATCATCTAGAAGTGATTGACCAAGCTCACTAAAGCATAAAATTGCCGAGATTTTTACGTACTCTTCGACTTCCAACAACGCTTTTTCTGACTCTTCATCTGCGTCCATCGGTTCTTCCATACGTGAAATATCCGAAAAGTCTTCAAGCGCTTCTTTTACGTCTTCTGAGCATTGCATCAGGTCTTGCTGGTGTAAGCCAAATCCAAGCATGAACCCCTGCACCCAGTTAATGAGTGCCGCGCCGCGATCGTTAATAGGCGCTTGGTCGTCAGGGAGTAACAAAGTGAGTGCAAATTCTGGCTCAAGCAACTGCTGACAAATTTGATTGAAAAGCGTATTTAAAAGGTGCTGAGTTGAATCGCTAAACGCGTCGCCCTGATTGATAGTTTCGCTTAAGGCTTCAAGCCATTTTTGGTCGGTAAGCGACATGCCCCCACACAGCATTCCGCATAGAATGCCATGCACTTCTGCGGCGTCAACAATCACGCCTTGCTGAGAGAGTTTATTACTTACGCTATCGTAATCGAGCTGTTTATCCACGAATCGTTCTCTTTTGTTTTGAATAGTTTGAGATACAAGCGCCACTTTTACATAGCAGTATATTACTGTCTATTTTGGCGGTGACTTATGTCAATGTCATCTCTTGATGGAATTAATACTAGCAAAAATCAATGTGCAACGCTTCCTTTTGCCTTGCCTTTGCCCTAACTTTGAACAGACCAAAGACCGCTCTTCAAGCTATTGTAGTCATCAGTCGTACACACTTTGCACAGCTAGCGGTAAGCGTTGATTACGCACTGCTCAAACAGTATCGAATTTTAGGTCATTCACCTAAATTCATTGCTGTATGGCTAGCAACATAGGCAGATTTAATCTAAGATCGTTGTTGTTGGATACGGAATTCCTCTCGCATCAGCGTTACGACATTCTTTCGCGTTTTAATAGTCAATTTACCTGATTGGTTGTTATTGAGCTTCTTTTATATGCGTGTATAATTGCTGACCAATTGGTCAAGAAAATAGTATTTTTTTACCGCTTTTATAATCACCACGCAAAATAGTTATAAAGCGCCTTAGCTGATCCTCTTCACTGGATCTCGCGTTTGTTATACCCTGTTGCGTTAATACAACAACAATGTTTCCTGGGATGTTTGCTAGTTCATTCATGTCCCTGGCCGATGCTTTAAACCAAGGAAGTTGAAACAGCTGCTATTGTGCAAGCTCGACGCGTATCGAGAAGCCTACGGCAATTGTGATACTTCCGCCCTGAACTTTTCGGTTCACGGGCGAAACATGGACAGCGGCATTCTGGGAAGCGCCCTCTTTCGACGGAAGAAGAAATGGCAATAATAAATTTTGGCTCTATAAATATTGACCACGTTTATCAGGTAGAACACTTTGTGCAACCTGGTGAGACGTTGGCCTCTACCCATTACCAAACCTTATTAGGCGGTAAGGGTGCTAACCAGTCTATTGCTTTAGCGCAAGCAGGTGCAGACGTACGACACGTCGGTAGCATTCACGAAAACGACGCATCATTCAAACAAGACCTTATCAAAAAAGGTGTTGATTGCCGCGGTGTGAAGTGTTCAGAAGTCCCTTCAGGACACGCGATTATTCAAGTTACGCCAAGCGGTGAGAACGCCATTGTATTATTTGGTGGTGCAAACCAAACCATTACTGCGAAAACGGTAATGCAGGCGCTAGACGATACGCGTCCTTCAGACTGGGTATTAACTCAGAACGAAACCAGCAGCATTGAAGAAGTACTTCGCCAAGCGAAAGAAAAGCAGCTTAAAGTAGCCTTTAACCCAGCGCCTATGAGCGAGTCGGTTAAGCAGCTTCCATTGGATTGTGTCGATTTACTTATTGTAAACGAAACAGAAGCTGCCGCGATTACCGGTAAAGAAGAACTTGAAGATATTGTGACAGTGTTCAAAGAGCAGTGGTCACACTGCGAAGTTATTATTACACTGGGTAAGGCTGGTGTAATGATGCTGCGCAAAAACGATGTTGTGGAAGTAAAAGCATTCTCTGTAGATGCGGTAGATACCACTGCAGCCGGTGACACCTTCATCGGTTATTTCCTGTCTGCATACAGCAACCACACCGATGCTAAGCAAGCATTGCGTCGCGGGTGTGCAGCTTCAGCCATTGCGGTTACCCGTGAGGGCGCAGCACAGAGTATTCCAACACAAAAAGAAGTGGATCGTTTCTTAGCGAAACACGCCAACTAGCAAGACGCATTGAGATAAATTGATGGCACATAAGATCATATTAGATACGGATCCGGGGATTGATGATGCAATGGCGATCTTTTTCGCTTTCCAATCTCCAGATATTGAGGTACTCGGCTTAACTACCGTTTACGGTAACGTTCCGGTAACAATGGCTGCGCAAAACGCACTAACACTTTGCGAAATTGCAGGTAAAGATATCCCTGTGACCAAAGGTGTAGGTATGCCATGGGTTGGTCCTGAGTCAACGTACGCACACTTCGTACACGGTGAGCATGGCTTTGGCCATATTAAGCCTGAGGCGCCTAAAACCGAGCTTGACCCACGCAGCTCTGCGCAGTTTATCGTTGATATGGCGCGTAAATACCCTGGCGAAATCACTATTGTTGCTATTGGCCCACTAGGTAACTTGGCCCTTGCACTTCGTCTTGAGCCAGAACTTCCTAAGTTGGTAAAAGGCGTTAGCATCATGGGTGGTGCAGCGTTTGTACCAGGTAATGTTACGCCAGTGGCTGAAGCGAACATTTGGAACGATGCTTACGCAGCAGAAATCGTTTTCGCAGCAGACTGGGAACTGACCATGTTTGGTTTGGACGTGACAAACTTCACGCCGTTCTCGCCAGCCTTTGTTGAAAAGCTTGAAGAGAAAAACAATACCCTTGGTGGTTTTGTGAAAGAAAGCGCTCAGTTCTACATGGATTTCTACTCGCAAAACCGTGAAGATCGCGTGTGCTTCTTCCACGATGCATTCCCTATTGCACACCTTCGCCACCCTGAGCTATTTGAACTGACTGAAGGTCACGTACGCGTAGGAACAGGAACACTAGATAGAGGGCAGACCGTAGTTGCGCCTAAAGGTACAACACCTAGCCCACTATGGAATGAAGCAAATACCATAAAGGTAGCGACTAAAGTTGACCATAAAAAGCTGGAACAGCTATTCATAGACACCTACGCTCTATGATAATGTTAAGGGATTGTTTATGCACAATCCCTTCTTTATTTAAGGCTAGGTTAAAACAAACAGGTTATGAAATCGGCGCCACTACCCCAAAATGAAGACGAACGTCTTGCCGAGTTACTCAGCTACGACGTTCTCGATACTGAAGCGGAACAGCTCTTTGATGACCTTACTGTCCTTGCCTCTCAAATTTGTGAAACCCCCATTGCACTGATTAGTCTTATCGATCCAAACCGTCAATGGTTTAAGTCGAGGGTAGGACTAGATGCAGAGGAAACATCGCGAGACATTGCCTTTTGCTCGCACGCTATTCTGCAAGACGATGTGTTTGAAATTCCCAACGCCACCTTAGACCCTCGATTTCACGACAACCCATTGGTAACTGGCGCACCTGATATTCGGTTTTACGCCGGCGCACCATTAATTACCCCGTCAGGCCACGCAATTGGCACGCTGTGCGCCATCGATAGCAAACCACGTAAGCTGACCGAAACACAAAAAGCGTCACTTCAAACACTAAGTAAGTCGGTGGTGGCACATTTAGAACTAAAGCGTAAAAATCGAGAGCTTGAACGCACCAGCCAATTCAAGTCAGACTTTCTTTCTTACGTAAGCCACGAAATTAGAACGCCGCTCAATGCTATAAACACGTTTAGCCATTTACTGGAAAGCGAAGCACAAAAGCTCAAACTACCACAATCGTTTACCACGCCGCTTTCGCACGTAAGTCAAAGCGGTGAACGGCTGTTGGAAATTGTAAATTCTGTTTTAGATATAAAGCAGATAGAAGCTGGCAAGATGCGCGTGATGCCCCGTGCAGTAAATACTAAAGATTTTTTCACCCACTTGTTTTCGCTCACAAAAATACGCGCTGAAGACAGCGGCATTGTATTTAGTACAAGTATCGACGATTCAGTACCAGACTCTTTGTTTTTCGACGACACTAAGTTTGGTCAAGTTGCGCTAAATTTGCTGTCGAATGCGATTAAATTTACCAATAAAGGTAAGTCTGTAAAGGCGCAGGTGAAATACAAAAGTGGTAAGGTAATATTTAACGTTATCGACCAAGGCATTGGCATGAGCGATGAGGATCAAAAGCGTCTTTTCACGCCTTTTGAACGGATGGAAAACGCCCGCCAAATTAGCGGAACCGGCCTAGGCTTAAACATTTCTAAGCGTCTTATTGAGCTCATGGATGGGTCAATTAAAGTAAGTAGCAAGTTAAATCACGGCACCCGCATAAGCGTCACCCTGCCCGCTGACGCATTAAATGCAAATCAGTTTGTTGAAGCTCAACCTCGTAGTTTTGTGGCACAGGTTAACATTGATAAATCAGCGAATGTCTTGGTAGTTGAAGATCACTTTATAAACCAAGTGGTTATCCAAACTTTATTTGAAAAGCTGGGCGTATCACTTTCTGTGGTCAGTACAGGTGAAGAAGGGGTTGAGTATGCGAAGTCAAACCCGGTTGACCTAGTGCTTATGGATCTCAATTTGCCGGGTATACAAGGCGACGAAGCGACAATACAAATTAAGCGCTTCAAGCCGAACTTACCTATTGTTGCATTGACGGCAGATGTCATTACCCAGCCAGAATATTTGCGAGAGCAAGGCCTGGATGACGTGTTAACCAAACCCATTGATAGCACCGAATTGGTACGTGTACTCAATCACTACTTAGGGCAAAAAGACCGCTGAGCGCTTTTGCAAACAATAGCGACGGAGCAGTTTTGGGCAGGTCGATAAAGCCTTAGCTTCCAAGCGTGATAGTATAGGTCATTATGTTTTTAGGCTAGGAGCACACTTTCGCTATGTCATCTCCATACTCCAATCGCGATGCGACCACTCCAATAGCATCTAGCAAAACTACGATGACAGAGAAAACTACAGCATCGGCGGTATCTCAAAAAGCTTTTTCGAGCCCGTTGCCAAGGGCTTCTCAAATCAGCAGGGTGGCAAGCGTATCACAGCACACAATGCAGGCCCGCTCGCTTCTTCGAAAGCAGCTTCGTGTAGCACGTCGTGCGTTAACCCAAGAACAACATGAAGAAGCGGCTAAGCGCATTGCTGTTCAACTAAGTGCTCTGCCCTTTTTCGATAATAGCGCTACCATTGCGGGATATTTAGTTAACGATGGCGAAGTGAATTTAAAGTATGCCATCGAAACTGTTTGGCAGTCTTCCCATAACAAAAAGTTCGCTTTACCTGTATTACACCCGGTGTGCAAAGGCCACCTGCTGTTTTTAACCTACGATACGCATTCTCCGTTGGTTAAAAACAAGTACAACATTGAAGAGCCTATTTTGTCGTGTGAAAACGTTGTTCCCGTTACGCATTGTGATGTAATTCTTATGCCGCTTGTAGGGTTTGACGTAAATGGGAACCGCTTGGGCATGGGCGGAGGTTATTACGACCGCACGCTCAGTTTTACAAAACGAGATTTCGACCACAATTCGTCTTTAACTAAACAAGCGCCTAAGTTGGTGGGCATTGCGCACGACATTCAAGAAGTCGATTCGCTTCCTGTCGCGCCATGGGATGTGCCTCTTGATGCCATCGTGACGCCATCTCGCATACTGCAGTTTACGAAATAGTAATAGTCAGTATAACAAATTGAACATATGAACTTGTGGGTTCACGTGCGCTTATAAGTTACACTTCAAAGCAAAATAAGTCGGAGAGTGACCATGGATCAGAACGCAAAAAAACAGGCCGTAGCTAAAGCAGCCATCGAATATGTTGAAGCAGACAGCATTGTCGGTGTAGGTACAGGCTCTACTGTAAACTTCTTCATTGAAGAACTCGGTAAAATTAAGCACAAAATTGAAGGTGCGGTTTCTAGCTCAGAAGCTTCCACCGAGCGCTTAAAAGCCCTTGGCATTGAAGTATTCGAGTTAAATGAGGTAAGCAATCTATCGGTTTATATCGACGGTGCAGATGAAGTAACCGAACACAAGCATATGATCAAAGGCGGAGGTGCAGCACTCACCCGTGAGAAAATTGTCGCCGGTGCCGCGACCACGTTTGTGTGTATTGTAGATGAGAGCAAACGGGTACCTGTATTAGGCTCGTTCCCACTTCCAGTAGAAGTTATTCCTATGGCTCGCTCTTTTGTAGCTCGCGAGCTAGTAAAACTTGGTGGCGACCCAGAGTACCGACAAGGTGTTGTGACAGATAACGGCAACGTTATTTTAGATGTTCATAACCTTGAGATACTCAACCCTCGTGAACTTGAGCAAAAAATCAATAATATTCCAGGTGTGGTGACTAACGGTATTTTCGCTCTGCGAGGGGCTGATATTGTGCTGAGTGCCACAAACAATGGGGTTGAAACCTTTAAGTGATCATCGAGCGCAAACCACAGCGCAGTAGTATTTTATCGGTTTTTAGACAGCGCGCTTTTGTAAGCTTCATTAGTTGAAGGCATTTGCCCTAGCGCGTTCATGATAGAAAGCGAGTCTGTTTTTCGCGATATTCCGAAACGGTGAAAAGCTATACAAAATACTACTTTCAACTTAAAGCATTTTCTGTTAATTTCCGTTTAGACGTCTAGATGTCCTTTCTTATAAGAGCGCTAGACATCTGAATATTACGTTAGTTGAGGCGCGGTTACTCAGTAACAAAAGCAATCAACGTGATTATAAAAAGCTTGGTAGCAGTTATGCTAAGCCAAGGCTTTCAGGGCAATGCTGCGATGTAATTGCAGCGCAGGGTGTAGCGTCTTGGCGTGTTTATTACCCATAGGTTCGTGTGAGTCTTAGCCTGGCAACGCCAGCAAACCAAATTACATCAGTGAGAGATAGCGAGTTCATGAGCAAAGTTTCATTAGAGAAGGATAAGATCCGAATTTTGTTGTTGGAAGGTGTTCACCAAAGTGCTTTGGAAACACTAAAAAGCAATGGGTATAGCAATATTGAATTTCTCAAAACTTCTCTTCCTGAAGACGAGTTAATTGAGAAGATTAAAGACGCCCACTTTGTTGGTATTCGCTCGCGCACACAAATTACAGAGAAAGTGGTTGAAGCAGCGCAAAAGCTCGTGGCCATTGGTTGTTTCTGTATTGGTACCAACCAAGTAGATCTTGAAGCCACACAACGTCGCGGCATTCCCGTGTTTAATGCACCATTTTCAAATACTCGTTCGGTTGCGGAACTTGTACTTGGCCAAATTATTCTTCTTCTTCGCCAAGTACCAAGCAAGAACGCCAAGGCTCATCGTGGCGAATGGGAAAAGACCGCGGTAGGTTCTTACGAAGCACGTGGTAAAACGCTTGGTATCATCGGTTACGGCCATATTGGAACACAGCTTAGTATTCTTGCTGAGCACTTGGGTATGCGTGTTCAATTTTTTGATATTGAAGACAAGCTTGTACTAGGTAACTCAGCGCAAGTAAAGTCGCTAGAAAAGCTGCTTAATACATCTGATGTAGTTTCACTTCACGTTCCTGAAACCCCACAAACTCAAGATATGATTGGTGAAAAAGAACTGTCTCAAATGAAAAAAGGCAGCATTCTTATCAATGCATCTCGTGGTACTGTGGTTGACATTGATGCTCTAGCTAAGGCATTGGAAAGCGGCCATCTTAACGGCGCTGCCATCGATGTATTCCCAGTTGAGCCTAAGTCGAATACTGAAGAATTTGAGTCTCCGCTTCGCGCATTCGACAACGTAATTCTTACCCCGCACGTAGGTGGTAGCACGCAAGAAGCACAAGAAAACATTGGTATTGAAGTGGCAGGCAAACTGGCAAAGTACAGCGATAATGGCTCTACATTGTCAGCGGTTAACTTCCCTGAAGTATCATTGCCAGAGCACACTGGCCGTTCGCGCTTACTTCATGTACACAAAAACCAGCCTGGTATTCTTACGCAAATTAACCAAGCGTTTGCAGAAAAAGGCATCAACATTGAAGCTCAGTACCTACAAACTAATGCTGAAATTGGTTATGTGGTAGTAGATGTTAAAGAAGACCGCGGTTATGAGGCGCTAGCAGAACTTCAGCAAATTGATGGCACGATTAAAACGCGTATTCTTCACTGAGATTAGTGCGTTAGGCCAAAACAAAAAAACGCTGCACAATGTGCAGCGTTTTTTTATACGCGAACTCAGCTCACCGTTTTTACTCTAAAGTTTAAATTACAGTAAAACAGTGAAGCGCTTCCCCCAACCTTCTGCTGGGCAAGCGCTCTTTCAGGACTTAGAAGAAGTTATAAACTAAGCTTACCGCAGTTTCTGTGTCTAACTTCTCAACGTCTTCATCAACATTGGTGTTGTGGTCAAGTTTGAAAGAAAGACGCATAGAAAGGTTACCGCTAATTGTAGCAGTTAGGGCTGATTCAGCACGTGATTTCGTGTTATCAGAACCCACTTCTGTACTCACGGTTTGGGTAAATTTAGCAGTATCAGAAATTTTCCAAGAGTAAGCTGAAGATGCACGAACAATCACGCTATCTAGGTTTTCGCCTTCTTGGGTTTCAATGAACGAGTAACCAGGACCAATTGAGTATTCAAGAGTATGGCGCTTGTTTTCAAGCACTTTCTGGTTCCAACCAGCAGCAATAGTAGATTGGTAATTAAAGTTGCTAAAACGGTCGTCTTCATAAGAAGCAAAGCCGAATAAACGGTTATCAGGATTTTCTAGCTTGTAGTTACCTTGCGCCGAGCCAAAGAACTTTTGAGCAGATGTGCGCTCTTCTTCGACGCCAGCAGCGTCTTCTGTAGTCTCTTTTTTGTAAAGACCTTCTAGAGCGTAATCATTACTCCAGCTTTCAAGCTCTTGGTGTGCCACGATACCCGCGGTAATTGACGTTGTTTCAGTGTTACCTGTTGTTGAGATAAAACCTAACTCACCTTCCATTGTGAAAGGCTTGACGTCATCTTGCGCGAAAACGGCAGGAGAAAGAGAAATTGCAACTAAAGATGCAAGCACTTGCTTTTTCATTGAACAATCCTATTGATTATCGGTCCATTTGCTGTACTCGATACCCTTTGAACAGCAAGGCGGTACAACACGAGTTTTAAAAAAGAGATCTGCTAGATAGTGCCGCTGGATTGCGAACACTAAGAACAATGCAGCGCAGTGTACATTTTCAAACCTCTCAGTCAATGCGAACGCGGTAAAAACACAAGGATTATCCGTTAAATTACACTAATTGACTAAAAAAATTGATAGACCAGCGCGACGGAGGTTTCTGTACTTAATGCAGCGACATCTTCTGCGGTGTCGGTTTCATGATTGAGTATGAAAGACAATTTCATGGCCAACGATCCAAAAACGTTGGCTGAAAGCGAAGTTTCAGAACGTGATTTCATATTTTCCTCACCCGCTTCCGTGCTAACAAACTGCCTGAGCTTAGCCCCTGAGCTCCAGCGGTATTTGTACTCGGCAGATGCACGCACAATGATGCCGTCATTGACTACACTTTCGTTGTCTTCTTCGGCCTCGATAAAACTGTAGCCAGGTCCAATGCTGTAACGAAATTCACTGTCTTCATTTCTCCAAAGGCGCTGAGACCAGCCGGCTGCGAGCGAGGCGCGGTGATCATACCCGGTAAATTGATCATCTTCATAATCGCCGTACATAAAAAGGCGACGACCGGGAGTAAGAAGCTTATAGTCAAATTGCGCACTGGTAAAAAAGCGCTGAGCACTGACATCACGCTCTGTAGTAGGAGTACCGCTCTCTTTGTAGAGCAATTCTGCAAAGTAGACACTGCTCCAATTTTCCGTCTCATGATCAGAGTTGACCGCAGCTTTAACGCTAGCTGCAGACGTATTGCCTGTGTTGACCAGAATACCGAGTTCCCCATCAAGGGTAAAACGTGGAATTTCATCATCGGTGTCGGGTGTAAAGTCAGCATGATAGAGGGTCTGAATAAGATCCCTTGCACTTGCGGGCGCACACACGCAACAGCAAACAATGCCAACAACAAAGCTTGGCCGGAAGATTTTTTTGAACATAATCTGATTTACGTTTAGCGTTATGGTTTTTAGATTACGTCTTAGTACGACGCTTGTTATACCAATCCTCTGGATGAGCTTTACTACATCTTGCTAATTATCAGTAAAGTGACGGAATTGTTGCACCGAAAGCTCAGTGAATAAGCGACACAATTTTTGCCGTTTCTTGTTCGGCGTACTCAATTGAATTGCTTATCACTTCCATGTCGAGACTTACTGTATTGGCTATCTCAGGGGTAAAAAGTTCAATGTCCGCATAACTTTCTTTATCCAACTGACTGACGGTTATGCGACTAGCCAGAGATAACACACAAATATCTATGTCAGACTTGTGTTTGGCGTCATCATTCATGAACATTACCGGATAGTACAACCCAATAGGTAAGTGCCAATTTTCGAGTATGATACCGCTGCAATGCGCAAACGTAAAACCGAATTGCCCCAACTGGTTGATATGTGGCAATTCCTTTTTATCTGAGGCCAAATAAGCTTGGTAGCGCTTAGGTTCACGTTTTGCCACCACTAATTCACTTAAGTTTTGCAGTATGCCCATTACAAAGAAGCGTTCTGCTCCACGAACATTGAGTCGCATCGCCAGGCTTTTTGCGACCATGCCGCAATACACAGACGCATACCAATGCCTATCTAAACTTATCAATTTAGTATCGAAGCGTTTAAATGCCGTACTGGCCGTTTCGGCAATAACCAAATTGTACAAAGCTTCTCCGCCGATCACACTGATGGCTTTGGAAACTGATTCTACTTGCGACGGGAAACGGAATAGCGAACTATTGGCAAGCCTTAGAACCTTCGCGGTAAGGGAAGGATCTGCACTTATAAGTTCACCAATGTCTTCTGCACTGGAACGGGGATCGTCTAACGTTGAACGTAAGCGCACACAAATATCGGGTAACGTGAATGATTTCGCGGCATACGAAACATACTTATCTAACGACATCTAAAAACTCTCAGTCTATTCTTTTTATCAAACTTAAGGCCGCTCATTCTGAACTTGAAGGGTCGTCAAACAACATATATTGTCCGTTTGCTTCGCCCAGCTCCTTTTGCTCTTGCTTACGAGCGCGCATAAGCACTGCTTTTTTACGCCGAGCACATGCACTAATAATTTTGCGCTTTGTTGCGTCATCAACCTTAAGCCAGTACAAACGCTCATCGCGACTTCGATAACATCCCTTACAGAAGCCTCTTGGTCCGGACTCACACACACCAATACAAGGGCTAGGAATTTCGAAAAATTCCAACTGTTGGGATTGTGATTTTTGTTCCGTCATGTCTATGGCATAACCTGTAAAAGGTGAAACGAATACCATGCACTGTGACTTTTCAGACAAGCAGCAGTGGCCACGCTTTAGCTTTATCCATATAAATTAAAACGTATGTTCTAATATCTAACCACTAGACATTAGCAGTAAAGCATTTCGATTACTTAAGCCTGACTGCCTAAGCACTGAGCAAATACGACTAGCAGGCTCACATAATTAACCCATAGCATAGCACGAAATAGGACATGTTGACCGTTAGACCCTACCCTATAGCCTGTTAAACTAATCAATTAACGTATATTCAATGGTGGAAACCACACGCACTTTCTTAATATGCGGATGATGACTGTCACGACTTGAAATACTAAACTGCCCTTGGTTAGCACGCTTAATCTTGCCTAAGGTACTTTTCGAATCTTTAGCAAACTTTTCCGCAACCTCACGTGCGTTTAACGTAGCCTCTTCTATCATTTCAGGTTTTACGTCATTTAAGCGCGTGAACACGTAGTCAGGCTGCGCGCGATAGCTTTGGTCTGATAATACAATACCGGTTTTAATCAGCTCGCCTATTTGCTGCATAAGCTCTCGCACTTTTTCAACATCGTCTGAAAATACTGTAACGGTTTGAATGGCGCTGTAGCGAAATGGCGCTTTTTCGCTACTTCCATATTGCTGTGCTAGTTTATCGTTGATTTCAGGCTTACCTATCGTAATACTTTCAGCAGTTATCCCTTTTTCTTCTAGGAATTTAGCCACATTAAGGCTGTTTTTCTCAATGTGCTCGTACAGCTGAGGTAAATCGTTGCCCGCGTCTACAAATTGAATAGGCCAAATGACCTGATCTGCAATGTACTCTCGCTCTGACAGCCCTTTTACGGTGACTACCCTATCCCATGTTTGCATATCGTTCATGGCAGAAGATACCTGAACGCCAAGTAAAGACACCGCAATGACCATGCCCAACGCCATCACTATTGCCGCACCTACCTTCATTTTAATCTCCATTTTATCTGTTGTGCTTTCACGTAACTTTTAGGATATAAGCGAATATAAGCTTTACAGCTACGTAAAACGAGAAGAATGCTGACCAATGGTGGCAAAAAAAAGGCCACTCATATGAGTGGCCTAAAGAGCCCCTTAAGAGGGCAACGCTTGGGTAGACGGGAGAGTTAACCTTTACGTTGTATGAGATAATAAAATACCGGGGTTAAGATAAGTCCAAACACAGTGACACCAATCATGCCTGAGAATACCGCTACTCCCATAGCTTGACGCATTTCTGCACCCGCTCCTGTAGAGATAACCATAGGCAACACACCCATAATGAATGCAATTGACGTCATTAAGATTGGGCGAAGACGTAGGCGGCTTGCTTCTTTGATTGCTGAAAGTGCATCCATGCCACTGTCTTGCAACTCTTTGGCGAATTCAACAATAAGAATGGCGTTTTTCGTAGCTAGGCCAACCAACACGATCAACCCGATTTGGGTGAAGATATTGTTGTCGCCACCGTAAATTTGTACACCGATAAGCGCGCTTAGTAAGGTCATTGGAACAATCAATATAATCGCCAGCGGCAAGCGTAGGCTCTCATATTGCGCAGCCAAGACTAAGAACACCAAAAGCACTACTAGAGGAAACACAAACGCAGAGGCGTTACCGGCCAATATTTGTTGGTAAGTCAATTCGGTCCATTCGTAGGTCATTCCTAACGGCAAGGTTTCAGCCAGAATTTCTTCGATAGCCGCTTTCGCTTGATCTGATGAATAACCAGGCGCAGGAGCACCGTTAATTTCTGCGGTAACATAGCCATTGTAGTGCATTACACGGTCTGGGCCGGCGTTATGTTGAACATCTAGAAAAGAACCTAGTGGAATCATTTCTCCTTGGCTATTTCTAATTTTAAACTGGGTAATATCGCCTATTTCTTGACGGTATTGCGCGTCTGCCTGCACGTTTACTTGGTAGGTACGACCAAATAAATTGAAGTCGTTGACGTATAACGAACCCAAGTAGGCTTGTAATGTGGTGAATAACGTATCGATATTCACGCCCTGGCTTACTGCCTTTTCCCGATCTACATCCACATCAAGTTGTGGCACCGCGACGGTAAAACTAGTGAATGAGCCGGTTAGCGCTGGATGTGCCCACGCTTTACCTATCACTTCTTGCGTTACACGCTCAAGCTCTTCAAAACCTAGGTTCCCTCTATCTTCCACTTGCAGACGGAAGCCTCCTATTGTGCCTAAACCCATCACCGGTGGAGGTGGAAAAATAGCCACATAAGCGCCCTTAATCGAGCCGAACTGCTGATTTAGTTTGGCAGCGATAGCGCCAGCGGATAATTCTGGTGACTGTCTCTCATCAAACGGCTTAAGCGGTGTAAATAAAATTCCAGAACTAGGGCTATTGGTAAAACCGTTGATGTTTAGGCCTGGAAACGCCACGGCATCTGACACGCCAGGGTGCTCCATTGCAATACGAGACATTTCCCTGATCACTTCTTCTGTTCTGTCTAAACTTGCTGCGTTAGGAAGCTGCGCGAATGCAACCAAGTACTGTTTGTCTTGGCCTGGCACATAACCTGTGGGTGTGGTGGCGAATTGGTTGTAGGTGAGTGCAATCAGGCCAGCATACAACACCAATACAATTCCGCTTTTACGGATTAACCCGCCCACTGCACCTGTATAACGCTTTGAACCACGTTCAAACACACGGTTAAATGGCTTAAATACAAAGCGACCGAACACTTTATCCATACCACGAGTTAGCCAGTCGTTGGCTTTTCCATGAGGCTTCAATAGCAAAGCTGATAAAGCAGGGCTTAACGTAAGTGAGTTAATCGCTGATATAACTGTTGAAATAGTGATAGTAAGCGCAAACTGCTTATAGAACTGCCCGGTCAAACCACTCATAAATGCAGTAGGAATGAAAACCGCTGCCAACACTAACGTGGTGGCAATTATGGGCCCAGTCACTTCTTTCATTGCCTGAACAGTAGCGTCAAAAGGCGACTTACCTTCGGCAATATTTCTCTCGACGTTTTCAACCACAACAATGGCGTCATCTACAACGATGCCAATAGCCAGTACTAAACCAAATAGCGACAAGGCGTTAAGTGAAAAACCCATTAACTGCATGAACGCGAACGTACCTACCAGTGATATGGGTACTGCTACTAGGGGGATGATAGAAGCTCGCCAAGTTTGAAGAAATAACACCACCACAAGAACAACAAGTAATATCGCTTCAAAAAGTGTATTCACTACGGCTTCAATTGAGCCCCTTACAAATACTGTGGGATCGTAAACAATGTCATATTCCAATCCGTCAGGAAACGCCTTAGAAAGCTCTGCCATGCGCGCACGCACATCGTCAGATATTTGAATTGCATTAGAGCCTGGCGCTTGAAAGATTGGAATTGCCGCTGCGGGGTTATTATTTAAAAGCGAGCGAAGCGCGTAATTATCAGCCCCAAGCTCAATACGCGCGACATCTTTTAGGCGCGTTATTTCACCATTTTCGCCCGACTTAACGATAATATTTTCAAATTCGGTTTCGTCTTTTAAACGACCGCGTACGTTAATAAGTAGCTGAAATTCACTCGTACCTGTGGGCTGAGCACCCAGACTTCCCGCTGCAGCCTGTTGGTTTTGATCGGCGATAGCAGCGGCAACATCCCCCGGATTTAATTGAAGCGCAGCTAATTTGTTAGGGTCTAGCCAAACGCGCATGCTGAATTCACCTGCACCGAATAAGCGCACTTGCCCTACCCCATTAATTCGGGCTAGTTCATCTTTAACAAACTGGTCGGCATAGTTTGAAAGGTAAAGCATGTCATAGCGTTTATCAGGCGATGTTAAATGCACTACCATGGTTAAATCTGGCGAAGATTTTTCAGTAACCACACCTAATCGCTGTACTTCCTGAGGCAAACGCGGCGTTGCGCGATTTACGCGGTTTTGAACCAGCGTAGTCGCTTCGTCAGGATCAGTACCAATACCAAAGGTAATGGTTAACGTCATACGGCCATCACTCGTTGCCTGTGATGACATGTACAACATATTTTCAACCCCGTTAATTTCTTGCTCTAGCGGTGTTGCAACCGTTTCAGCTATTACTTCAGGGTTTGCACCAGGATAACTTGCCGTAACCACCACAGTAGGCGGTACCACTTCTGGGTACTCTGTAATAGGCAGTTGCCAAACTGCAATAGCACCACCTATAAAAATAAGGAGGGACAGCACGCCCGCGAAAATCGGGCGGCTAATGAAAAATTGCGAAATATTCATTACTTAAGACCTGCTGTCGCTGTACCTGCGGTAAATGAACCACCAGATAGAACATCTTCGACTTGAGACATGTTTTGCGTTACTTGGGTTGCGGTATCAACGCGCGACTGCCAGCTTGATAAATTAGCAAGTGCATCTTCATCACCCATGGGTACTTCGTTAGGAGTAACCTGGGCGCCAGGGCGTACACGCTGTAAGCCATCAACCACAATGGTGTCGTTAGCATTCAGGCCACTTGTGATAATGCGCATGCTACCCACTTTGTCACCTAGCTTAACTGCACGGTATTCCACTTTACTGTCGTCGTTCACAACCAGAACAAACTTGTTGTTAAGATCTGTGCCTATGGCTTTTTCTTTGATAAGAATACCCTGTTCATCGGTATCGCCTGCCAGTTTCAAATGCGCAAACAAGCCTGGAATTAGCCTGCCTTCTTCGTTGTTGAATACGGCACGGACACGCAAAGTACCTGTACTGGCATTCACTTGGTTGTCGATGAAGTCAATTTGACCCCAGTGGTTGTAATCAGATTCATTTGCTAATCGCATAGCTACAGGTTGGTCGCTAACTGCACTTGATGCATTTGCCTTGTCAGTTAAGTAGTTAAGGTAAGTTTGCTCATCAATATCGAAATACGCATACAAACGGTCGGTCGATACAATACGAGTTAACTCGGTTTGACCAGCGGTAACAAAGTTACCTTCTGTGATATTAGCGCGTGAAATACGCCCGGAAATTGGCGCTTCAACACGAGCAAACCCACGATTTAAGCGCGCAACTTCAAGCGCTGCCTGAGTTTGGCTTAGGCTGGCTAATGCCTGATTCTTCTCGGCTAAGCGTGCATCAAGCACCTCTTCAGACACGGCTTGGGTTTTACGCAATTTAAAAGCACGGTTGTAGTTTTGCTCAGCCAGTTGCACCCGGCTTTTCGCCTCTTCAAGCTGCGCAGTTAGCCTGTCGACTTCTGCTTTAAAAGTACGATTATCTATCAAAAATAAGGTTTGCCCTTGTTCAACATATTCGCCTTCATCAAATGCAACAAAGTCTATATAACCCGACACCCGCGGGCGAAGCGCGACAATTTGCGGAGACTCTAGGCGACCTGTAAAATTATCCCATTCGGTTAAACGTTGAGACACCACCGTAGCCACATCCACAGGCACTCCAGCATTTGCATTTGCGCTCATCGATTGACTTGGATCCTGCTCATCATCACCACATGCAGCGACTAGCGCAGTTAGGCTTACTATTGCCAATAAACGGGTAAAAGTTTTCATTGCAAGATTCTCTTAAAAATTAAACTAAAGTTTGATGATGCGCATTATGCACACCATCCAACAATAAAAATAATTATCTTTTTATATGCAACACATCACATGATGTTATATATTGAGGGTCGGGCTGAACGACAACAGACAGCGGAGAGAACCATGCGTCCACACGATTTGAATCTATTAATGATTTTTGATGCCATCATGACTGAAGGGGCAATTACCCGTGCAGCTGATAGGCTGTCAATGACACAGCCGGCGGTCTCTAACGCACTCTCTCGTATGCGCACCGCTTGGAACGACGAGCTTTTTGTAAAAGACGGGCGCGGTATTCAACCTACCTCCTTCGCTAAAAATTTGTGGAGTCAGATTCAAGGCCCATTAGGCGAACTTGAAGTCGCCGTTAACCCTACAGACTTCAATCCGGCAACGGCTAAGCGTACCTTTCGTATTGCAGCGACTGACAGTATTGTTTCCATGGTGTGGGGGCCGCTTCGAAAAGTTATCGAGAACGAAGCGCCAGGTATTAATATCCATGCGATCCCTAATTACGACATGGAAACAGATAAAATACTCAAAGATGCTGAAGCAGAGCTCACTTTCTCTAAATATCAGGAGCCTGGCTCTGTTATTCGCGCTGAACATGTTCTCGACCCAAGCTGGGTTGTGGTAATGCGCCCCGATCATCCTTTAGCAAAATCTCAATTGACCTTAGAAGACTTTGTTGCGGCAGACCACCTTCTAGTTTCTGTTACGGGTGATGTGACTGGTCCGACAGATCAGGTACTGGCGAATTTGGGCCTTAAGCGCCGTGTGGCAATGTCTGTAAATCAGTTTTACAACGCTACGCCGCTACTTAAAGACAGTAACTTAATCTGTGTTGCGCCGTCTTTAGTGATGGAAAAAGAGATTTTTTCGGGTGAACTGGCTGTGTTTGAAACACCGATAGAGATTGTAAGCTCACCTTTGTCTGTCATGTGGCATAAGCGCCAAGACCAAGATGCAGGCTTGCAGTGGTTAAGAGGACTGGTAGTTAAATTTATTCGCGAACGAGTACAACGCCATGAAATGCTGCTCTCTCAATGCTGCAGAAAAGCATACTGTGCGGAAACAGTTAAGCGCTTTATGGACCAGCGCAATATGGACTGCGAAGCGTTCACACCCGCGCATTTGAAGATGCCAGTTAATGATGAAATAGACGATGGAAACGACAACGTGGCTGTAGGAAAAGAAACGGCCTAGCCGGCTACTTTCACGCCTTAAAAGCTTTCAATGCAATTTTAAAATAAATAAAACCGCTCGATGAGCGGTTTTATTTAGTTCGAAAAAAGAAGCTAAATTACTTCTTTTTCTTCGCTTTTGGATTTGGCAGGTCAGTAATACTTCCTTCGAAGATTTCAGACGCAAGACCAATTGATTCGTTAAGCGTTGGGTGAGCATGGATAGTTAATGCTACGTCTTCAGCGTCAGCCCCCATCTCAATAGCTAGGCCGATTTCGCCAAGCATCTCGCCGGCGTTTGTACCAACCATTGCACCACCGATAACGCGGCCCGTTTCTTTATCAAAGATCATCTTGGTCATACCGTTAGTTGCATCAGATGCAATTGCACGGCCTGAAGCAGCCCAAGGGAAGGTCGCTGTTTCGTAGCTTACGCCCTGCTCTTTCGCTTCTTTTTCAGTTAGACCAACCCAAGCAACTTCTGGCTCAGTGTACGCTACTGAAGGAATAGCACGTGGGTCGAAGTAGTGCTTCTGTCCAGCAATAACTTCTGCCGCAACGTGACCTTCGTGAACTGCTTTGTGCGCAAGCATTGGCTGACCTACAAGGTCACCGATTGCGAAGATGTGGTCAACGTTAGTACGCATTTGCTTATCAACATTGATGAAGCCACGCTCGTCAACGTTAACACCAGCTGCTTCGGCGCCTACTAGCTTACCGTTTGGCTTACGACCAACAGCAACAAGTACTTTGTCGTAGCGCACTGGCTCAGCAGGCGCATTCTTACCTTCAAATGTTACGTACAAGCCGTCGTCTTTTGCTTCAACCGCAGTCACTTTGGTTTCAAGCATAATGTTAAACTTGTCTTTGTAGTCTTTCATGAACACTTTCATGATGTCTTTATCAGCTGCAGGAATTAGCTGGTCTAAGAATTCAACTACATCGATTTTCGAGCCAAGCGCTTCGTATACAGTACCCATTTCTAGACCGATGATACCACCGCCTAGAACTAGCATTTTCTCTGGAATATCTTTCATTTCCAGTGCGCCAGTTGAGTCGATTACACGATCATCTTCTGGGATGAACGGTAGGCTTACTGGCTCAGAACCCGCAGCAATAATTGCTTTTTCGAAAGTAATAGTAGTAACGTCGTCACCATTTTTTACTTCTAGGGTATTTGCGCCTGTGAATTTACCGAAGCCTTGTACATGCTTGGTTTTACGCATTTTAGACATACCGCTAAGGCCGTTTGTTAATTGCTTAACAACGCCGTCTTTGTATTCGCGGATTTTATCTAGATCGATGGTAGGCTCGCCAAACGATACACCGTGGCTAGCAAGGTGCTTCGCTTCTTTCATCACTTTAGCAACGTGAAGAAGGGCTTTTGAAGGGATACAGCCAACGTTAAGACAAACACCACCAAGCGTGTCGCGTGAGTCTACGATAACTGTTTCAATACCTAAGTCAGCCGCACGGAATGCTGCTGAATAACCGCCAGGGCCGCCGCCCAGTACCACCAATTGCGTTTTAATTTCGCTCATTGTGAACCTCAATCCTGTTCTTGTAGGGTCATGCTATTACTTTTGTGTAATAGCATAACCTAAATGCCACCAAATGGGCTTATAAAATCGTCGAAAATGTTACTGATATTGTAAACTTTTTCGACCTTTTATTTAAAGTATGATTCTGCGCAAGTCAGTTAGGTTTGCAGCAACCTCAGTAGAGAACCTTGCACCTACCGCACCATCGATTACTCGGTGGTCGTAAGACAAGCTTAGCGGCACCATTAAGCGCGGCTCAAACTCTTTACCATTCCACTTAGGCTTCATCTCAGACTTAGACACACCTAATATGGCGACTTCTGGAGCATTTACAATAGGCGTAAACGCCGTGCCACCAATACCACCTAGGCTAGAGATGGTGAACGTACCACCCTGCATGTCGGCCGCTTTAAGCTTGCCTTCACGGGCTTTCTTAGATGTTTCGATAAGTTCTTGAGACAGCTGCTCAATACCTTTCTTATTCACGTCACGAATAACAGGTACAACAAGGCCTCCCGGTGTTTCAACCGCAATACCAATGTTGATAAATTTCTTAATGATTAAGCTCTCGCCATCATCAGACAGTGATGAGTTGAATACTTCGTATTTTTCAAGGGCTTTCGCTACCGCTTTCATTACGAATACCAAAGGCGTGATCTTAAGACCAGACTTAATTTTCGCGTGGTAAGCGTTTTGCTCTTTACGGAATTCTTCAACTTCTGTGATATCTGCTTCGTCGAACTGCGTAACGTGCGGGATAGTCGCCCAGTTACGGTGTAAGAACGGACCAGAAATCTTCTGAATACGAGATAATGGCTGCTCTTCAATCTCGCCAAACTTGCTGTGATCAACAGGTTTAACTGGCACGATTTGAAGTACGTTGTCGCCTACTGGCGCGCTGCCAGAAGCGGCTGCTGTGCGAGGTTTCGCAAGTTCAGCTTTCACATAGGCTTGAACGTCTTCTTTCAAGATACGGTTTTTAGGGCCAGAGCCGTTAACTTGAGTCAGATCTACACCAAACTCACGAGCGATACGGCGTACCGACGGAGAAGCATGTGCTTTACCTGTATTCTTGGCTTCTGGCGCTGGCGGCACAGGAGAACGGCCTTGTGAAGCTTCCTGCTGTGACTCTTGTTTAGTCTCTTCTTGCTTAGGCGCTTCAGCAGGCTTTTCAGATGCACTTGAAGATGAGCCTCCGCTAGTTTCTAGCTTAACAACCAAGGTGCCTTGCTTAACTTTATCGCCTGTTTTGATAAAGACTTCTTTAATGGTACCTGCATGCGTTGAAGGTACATCCATGGTGGCTTTATCAGTTTCTAGCGTAATTAGGCCGTCTTCTTTTTCAACGGTGTCGCCAACTGATACAAGCACATCGATAACGTCAACTTCACCGTCTTCACCGATGTCAGGTACAGCAACTTCAATAGTCTCGCTACTTGCAGACGCGGCTGGCGCTGATTCTTGCTTTTCACTTTCCTGGGCAGCCGGAGCAGATGCTTCAGAAGACTTACTTGAGGCCGATTCACTTGAAGATGAGCCAGAGCCGGCAACTTCAAGTTTGATCACTACCGTGCCTTCTTTCACTTTATCACCAGTACTAATGAATACTTCTTTCACAGTACCTGCGTGTGTTGAAGGAACATCCATGGTCGCTTTATCGGTTTCAAGGGTAATTAGCCCATCTTCTTTTTCAATGGTGTCGCCCACTGAAACCAATACGTCGATTACGTCTACTTCGTCGTCAGAGCCAATATCTGGAACTGCAACTTCGATGACTTCGCTGCTGCCAGATGCAGCAGGTGCTGCGTCTGACTTGCTTTCTTCTTTTGGTGCTTCTTCTTGCTTAGGTGCATCTTCTTTAGAAGATTCATCTGAAGATGATGATTCAGCGGCGCTGCCACTATCTCCACCAGCAACCTTCATCTCACCAATCACATCGCCTTCTTTAATTTTATCGCCTACTGATACAGACAGGCTTACAATCTCACCTTCAAACGGTGCAGGGATGTCCATTGACGCTTTGTCACTTTCAACAGTAACAACGCCTTCATCTGCCTCAATGTTGTCGCCTACGGCAACACATAGCTCGATAACTTCAACTTCGTCACCGCCTACATCGGGTACGATAATCTTTTGAATATCTGACATATGTAAAATACCTTATCTGGCTTACGCGTAAAGTGGGTTAAGTTTTTCAGCGTTAATATCAAAACGCTTAATGGCTTCTGCTACCACTTTCTTCTCAACGTCGCCGCGCTGAGCTAATTCGTAAAGTGATGCCACCACAATGTATGACGCATTAACTTCAAAGTGAGTACGCAAGTTTTCGCGGCTGTCGCTTCGACCGAAACCGTCTGTACCTAGACAACGGTATTCAGTGTCGATAAACGCACGTACTTGGTCTGAGTAGTTCTTCACATAGTCAGTGGCAGAAATCGCGGGACCTGCGTCTTTCGTAATTACCTGACCAATGTAAGGTACTTTTTGCTCGGCTTCTGGGTTTAGCATGTTCCAACGCGCTACGTCTTGACCTTCACGCGCTAGCTCGTTAAACGAGGTCACAGAGTAAACGTCAGAAGACACGTTGTAGTCGTCACATAGAATTTGTGCCGCTTTACGTACTTCGTTCAAGATAGTGCCCGAGCCCATCAGCTGCACATTAAGCTTCGACTTGTCGTTTTCAACGCGCTCAAGTTTATAAATACCTTTAATGATCTTCTCTTCAATACCCTCTTCTTCAGGCATTGCAGGGTGCTGATAGTTTTCGTTCATCAATGTCAGGTAATAGAAAATATTTTCGTTATTACCGTACATGCGACGCAGACCGTCTTGAATGATAACTGCTACTTCGTAACCGTATGTTGGATCGTAAGTAATACAGTTAGGAATAAGGTTTGCCTGAACGTGAGAGTGACCGTCCTGGTGCTGTAGACCTTCACCGTTAAGGGTTGTTCTACCTGCTGTAGCACCTAAAAGGAAACCACGAGCTTGGCTATCGCCTGCTGCCCACGCTAAATCACCAACACGTTGGAAACCAAACATTGAGTAGTAGATGTAGAACGGAATAGTGGTAGCGTTACACGTTGAGTAAGACGTACCCGATGCAACCCACGATGCCATTGCACCTAACTCGTTAATACCTTCTTGTAGTACCTGACCTTTCTTATCTTCGCGATAATAAGCTACCTGGTCAGCGTCCTGAGGTACGTATTTCTGACCTTCGTTGGCGTAAATACCTACCTGACGGAACAAGCCTTCCATACCGAATGTACGAGCTTCATCAGGAATAATTGGCACAATACGCTTACCAATTTTCTTGTCTTTCAGTAGCGCGTTAAGTACACGTACAAACGTCATTGTTGATGAAACTTGACGGTCACCTGAACCTTTTAAGATAGCGTCGAACGCGCTTAACTCAGGAATTTCAAGCTGCTCTTCGGCTTGCTCGCGGCGAGAAGGCAGGTATCCACCTAGTGCTTCACGACGCTCGCGAAGGTACTTCATTTCTTCGCTGTCTTCGTCGAACTTGAAGTAAGGTAGGTCAGCAATCTTGTCGTCTGCTACTGGAATATTGAAACGGTCGCGGAACGCCTTAATTGATTCAACGTCCATCTTCTTAACGTTGTGCGCTACGTTCTGCGCTTCGCCTGATGCACCAAGACCGAAACCTTTAACCGTTTTAGCAAGGATTACCGTTGGACGACCTTTCGTATCAATGGCTTTTTGATAAGCAGCGAATACTTTAACTGGGTCGTGACCACCACGGTTCAAGCGCCAAATGTCATCATCAGACATGTTAGCCACAAGCGCCGCTGTTTCCGGGTACTTGTTGAAGAAGTTTTCACGGGTGTACTTACCGCCTTTGGCTTTACAGTTCTGGTATTCACCGTCTACCGTTTCACCCATAAGCTGAATTAGCTTGCCAGATTTATCGCGAGCTAGAAGCTCATCCCAGTAGCTACCCCAAATGACTTTCACTACTTCCCAGCCTGCACCGCGGAACGTACCTTCAAGTTCTTGGATAATTTTGCCGTTACCACGTACCGGGCCGTCTAGACGCTGAAGGTTACAGTTGATAACAAACGTTAGGTTGTCTAGGCCTTCGCGAGACGCAAGACCGATTGCCCCCAAGCTCTCTGGCTCATCACACTCACCGTCGCCCATATAGCAGTATACGCGCTGACCTGAACAGTCTTTAATACCACGGTTAGTTAGGTATTTAAGGAAACGTGCTGTGTAGATAGCTTGAAGTGGGCCTAGACCCATAGATACCGTTGGGAACTGCCAGTAGTCTTTCATCAAGTGAGGGTGCGGGTAAGACGATAGACCATCGCCAGCACACTCTTGACGGAAGTTGTTTAACTGTTCTTCAGTTAAGTTGCCTTCCATGTAAGAGCGCGCATAAATACCTGGAGAAATATGGCCCTGAGCGAAAATAAAGTCGCCGCCTTGATTTTCATTCGGCGCTTTGAAGAAATGGTTAAAGCCCACATCGTAAAGCATAGCCGATGATGCGAAGCTACCAATATGGCCACCAAGCTCTAGGTCTTTCTTAGATGCACGCAATACAATCATCAATGCGTTCCAACGAATTGCCGCACGGATGCGCGCTTCGATGGTCAAGTCACCAGGCATTTTTGGCTCTTGCGCTGCTGGGATAGTATTGATGTAGGCAGTAGTAGCGTCATACGGTAAATGCGCTCCGCTGCGACGAGCTTTATCAATAAGTTTTTCGAGTAAATAGTGGGCGCGTTCTACGCCTTCCTCTTCTAAAACCGACTCAAGCGCATCAATCCACTCTTTAGTTTCTTGAGGATCTACATCTTGGTGCATCATATCAGACATGGTGCCATCCTATTTTTTGCTTATATAGAAAATCCTCCCTTAGCATTGCCCCTAATCTTAAAGGCGCTAAAAGAAGGAAAACTAAATTACGTTGTACTCACAGTGACCCAATCTGGCTCACCTGCTTTTGCAGTGGCACAGGAAAAACCTGACCGGCCTCTGCGAATGAATAGCTAACTAGCCCTTATTTATACAAAATCAGACTAGTAACTAAATCTCTAATCGTCGCAATGCGCGCTGTACGCGGGAATCGCGTTGATTAATGGTTAATAGCGTTTTTTCGATAAACGCCAAATGCGTATTACATGCCTGACGCGCAGCTTCAGGGTCGCGAGAAGCAATGGCTTCTACAATTTCACGACGCTGCTTAGCAATGTCTTCCACCGCTTCAGGGTGCGCTGCCAGCATGTCAAAGTTTCGTTCAATATTGTCCACCAGCATGCTTTGCATGGTGCTCATTACGTGCAATAACACCATGTTGTGTGATGCTCTTGCCATAATGATATAAAACTGTCCTAACGCCTCAGCTTGGGCACGTTTGCTTTCGTGCGCTTTAGGTGTAGGTACGTCATTTAATGCTTGCTTCAATGCTTCGTAGTCTTCTGGTTGACCACGAAGTGCCGCGTAGTACGCCGCCATCCCTTCAAGAGCATGACGAAATTCAAGCAAATCAAATTGAGTTTCAGGACGCTGACTGACTAAATCCATTAATGGGTCTGTCATGGCTGAGTTAAGGTTGCGGTTTACAAACGTACCACCACCTTGCTTACGCTCTACCAGCCCGCGAGCCTGCAGATTTCCAATGGCTTCCCTAAGTGAAGGTCTCGATACGTCAAATTCAAGTGCAAGCTCTCTCTCTGGTGGTAACTTTTGTCCAGCCAACAGCGTGCCGTCGAGTATCATCGACTCGAGTTGTTCTGTAATTACATCAGAGAGTTTTTTTCGCTGCTGACGCATGCGCTCTACATATCCTTCTAACTAAACCATGCTTTATAACAATAGCGGCGTTATAACAGCGGTGAATGTAAAAAATAATCGTAGAAAATTTAATCGCACTCACAATTGGTAATACCATTTTACCTATCTAGTTTAAGGCAGATCGATTTCGAGGTAAATACTCCCAAGCATAGCAAAGCCTGTGCGATTTGCTGGGTGTTAAGCTTTATTGTTGAAATTGTTAAGAAAAATCAGAAGCAGCAAACTGGTCTGATGAGGAGGAAGGAACACACGATAGTCATCAAAGCGTCTGATCTACATACAATTAATAAATAGACCAAACGCTTTCCCAATTTTTACTGGATAGTAAATGTTAAAAATAATGATTATGCTAAGCTGCCTACAAGCGTAAGTGCCGATGTGATTACAAGCAGAAAAATAACATTACGTTTTGCTAACTTTACAAGCACTTTTGGCTCTACTGCTGCATTTTCAGCCTGAAGCTGCTGCTCATCAGGGGTTAATACCTCAGCTTTAGAGGAGATTTCAGTAAGCACATCATATGCTGAGACATCAAACTGGAGCGCATATTTTATCCACTCAGGTAACGCGCGTGAGAAATGTCCCATCATCAACATACCGAAGGCTGTCACGCGAACAGGGATATAATCAAGGGCAAACATTAATCTGCCAGCAGCCACTTTTAAAGGATGATTAGCACTGCATAATGCCTCGGTAGTACTTCGGCTTAGGGCGTAAAACAATGCGCCCGGTGCACCAAATGCAATAAACCATAACATGACCGCGGCATAATGCTGATAGTTGAGCCAAGTAAGGTGTTGCCCAAAGCTTTTACCTTCTGCACCGGCACTGCCATCGCTGTCTGATTGACTGGCGCAGTGACCTAACTGATCGGTGTACATGCTACACGCCTGAAGGTCACCTCGGTCTGCGGCATTAAGAAAGTTCTTGTAAACAGCGCGTAATGAGGGGCAGCCGATACAAACGAACAGTACAATACTTTGCTCTATAAAAGTTAGAAATGCGCCAAGCACCCAGTATTCAATTAGACCGAGTAATATTGCGGGAAGCAGAAGGTAAAAATAAAGCGCAGCGGACGACGCTTTCTTACGCGCATCTTCACTCCCCTTCTCTTCGTAAAGATTAATTAAGCCCATATCTTTAAGGAGAGCGCGATATTGGCCAGCATACTTTTCTATATGCCAATTAGGTGTTTTTGTTATCAACCGTTCTAGGCTGAGAACTAACAGCAGGCTCATTAACATCATAGGTATTGGGTTTCCTTTTTATCAGCGGCCGAGGTTAATTAAAATGACTTAAACCCAGCAACGCGCATTCTGTACCTTGCCCAGTCGAAAGCAACACCTGGGTCAGTTTTTCGCCCCGGCGCTATATCATTATGGCCTACGATACGCCCTAAAGTGATCCGAGGATAGCGTCTTGTAATAAAATCAGTGAGTTCGCCGAGCGCTTTATACTGCTCATCGGTATATGGCAAAGTATCAGTGCCCTCAAGTTCTATACCAATGGCATAATCGTTACAGCGGCTGCGCCCTTGAAACGAAGACAATCCTGCGTGCCATGCGCGCTGTTCGAAGGGTACAAATTGCTCTACTTCACCAGTTCGATAAATCACACAATGAGCGGAAACTCGTAACCCAGCAATTTCTTTATAAAAGGGATGTTCATCAGGGTTAAGTGTGCCGGTAAACAATTGGCGAATGCCTGGCGTACCAAACTGTGAAGGTGGAAGTGAGATATTGTGTATTACTAACAGGCTGATGTCTGTGCTGTCAGGGCGAGCATCATAATGCGGACTTGCCGTGTAGCTCGCGTGATTGTAGAGCACCATAGTATTTGCTTCGATAATTGATTTTCTACGTTATAGCCTACATTGTATATGGATATAAGTGTATAGGGCTATACGTGTTGCGCTGCACAAGGCGAACTGTTTAATTTCAGATTCAAAGAAATTAGGCTGAGAAAAAAGCAATGGCCGCTGCTGTTATAGAAAAGGTTAATGTATGAGTGAACAACAAGACCCGACAACATCAACGGGCAAATGGATGGTGGCGCTTGCATGGATTTGTGGCTTTGGGCTACTGGTTTTTGTTTTTTCGGATTTACTGGAAAAGCAGATTAACCCCAATAGTGAGCCCGCATCTGAGCGGATCGGCTCACAAACCGAAGTGCGTCTTAAGCAAAATCGCCAAGGTCATTATGTCACCACTGGCTATATTAATGGTGAGGAAGTGGTATTCCTTGTAGATACTGGCGCGACTGATGTTGCCGTGCCTGCCCATTTAGCAAATAGATTACAACTTAGAGCCGGCCGACAAGGTCTTGCTAGCACCGCAAACGGTGTAGTGAGAGTTGCTGAATCGACCATTGATACTCTGCGCATTGGTGAAATTGTAGTGCGCGATGTAAAAGCAAACTTAAATCCCGGTATGCAAGATGACCACATATTGCTTGGAATGAGTGTTCTTCGCCAATTAGAGTTTACTCAGCGCGGAGATTGGTTAATATTGCGTACCCTCTAAATAGACCATAGCGATGAAGATGACATCACAAGACATGCAAGCAATTCGAGAGCAAGTATCTAACGCGCTTATTGAAGATCTTGGCGGCGAATTAAATGCCTCAAACGACATTACCGCAAACCTGATAGATGAAAGCGTTAATGCAAAAGCCACAATAATTACGCGAGAGCCTTGCGTGGTTTGCGGAATCGCATGGGCAAACCAAGCGTTTGCGCTTATTGACGAGTCAGTGTCACTAACTTGGCATGTGAAAGATGGCGACAAGGTTGACGCCAACACCGTTCTGGTTAGTTTGGAAGGTTCTGCTCGTGCTATATTAACTGCTGAGCGTACAGCCCTTAATTTCCTGCAAACTCTGTCGGCAACCGCAACTATTACCGCTTTTTACGCTAAATTTTTGGATGGCTCTAACACCAAAATTTTAGATACCCGCAAAACATTACCTGGTCTTCGCTATGCGCAGAAATATGCGGTGCGATGCGGCGGCGGGCAAAACCACCGCGTGGGTTTGTTCGACGCTTTCTTAATTAAAGAAAACCACATTTTTTCTTGCGGAAATATAGAAAAGGCAGTCAGCCGAGCAAAGGCGATGATGCCTGGTAAGCCTGTTGAAGTAGAAGTAGAAGACCTAACGGAACTTGAACAAGCCCTTCGTGCAGGTGCAGATATTGTAATGCTGGATAACTTTTCTAACGAACAGATCCAACAGGCAGTAGCGCTAAATAAAGGTCAATGTAAACTGGAAGTATCAGGAAACATTACTGATGAACGACTCGCTTCGCTCGCGAAATTAGGCGTAGATTACATTTCATCTGGTGCCTTAACTAAACACGTTCAGGCTATTGATTTGTCTTTGCGCATTAATTTGTCCTAGCGAAGCAAGAAAGCGATAGAGCGCTATTAAAAACGTTAACGGTGGTGTGAGCACTAGATAGGCAACTGTCTTGTTATTCCATAGGTTCACATCACTTTTAAATTAGAAGGTTGTTAGACTTTGATGAAATTCATCACACGGTGATCGTAGTTAAACGCTAGTCAACAATTTGTTCGCTGTAACCCGCTTACTCTGGGTAATATAGTGATTTGAAAGCGCTAAGTAGATGTATGATTTGCCATACGATTACGTCCCCTTCTGTTCAGTCATTTCTCGATAATGTTTTTTGTGTATAGATAGGCATACGCACTTAAGTCATTAACTTTTATACGAAAGTTCAAGTAAATACGCCTGCCAAGGTATGGCGAACCATGTCATACTGAAAAAGCTAGACATAGGTATATTCGCCTATACTTGTCAGCAACAAATAAAATTCTATACTGAGTATCAAGTACCAGGGGCGTTAAATGGACGACTCGGGTATAAACGTCAATTTGAATTAGATTTAAACTTAGCGTGTTATACACGTCCCGGAGAAAAACCATGATGAACATGAATACTAAAAACCAAAAAGGTTTCACCCTTATCGAACTAATGATTGTTGTTGCCATTATCGGTATTCTTGCAGCAATCGCACTTCCTGCTTACCAAAACTACACGCAGAAAGCGAAGTTTACTGAAGTTTCAAATGCAACCGCTGCAGCGAAAACTGCTGTTGAGATTTGCTACGCATCGACAAATGACCTTACGGCATGTGACGGTGGCGCAAACGGCGTACCAGCAAATGTAACTAAGACTGCAGCTGGCGTTACTCCTGCTCTTGTTGGTGTAGAGACTACTGACGGCGTGATCACAGCTGTTCAACACGGTGACTTAGGATTGAATGGTACTGGCGAATACAAGCTTACACCTACTGCAACTGGTGGTCGTCTAGTATGGGCTGCTACATGTGACCCAACAGACCTATGTTAATCTGCTAGAAATTAACAAAGCCCAGTGTGACGCTGGGCTTTTTTATTGGTAATCGATTCCCTCTTGGAGGCGAAAGTAAATGGCAAAAGCTGCTACTACATTCACATGGCAAGGAAAGGATCGCCATGGTCAATCAAGAAAAGGTGAAATTTCAGCAGTTTCTATTTCTGAAGCGAAGAACTTACTTCGCCGTCAAGGTATCTCTGCCAACAAAGTTAAAAAGCTTGCTAAGCCACTTTTCGGTGGCGGCCAAAAAATTACACCTGCAGACATCTCTGTCATTTCGCGCCAAATCGCTACCATGCTTGCTGCTGGCGTTACTTTAATCCAATCGCTAGACATGATTGCGCAAGGGCATGCAAAAGCATCTATGCGAAAACTTTTGGGTGAAATCACTGACGAAGTTAAATCGGGCAATCCGCTTTCATCAGCGCTTAGAAAGCACCCCCTTTATTTCGACGATTTATATTGCGACTTGGTTTACACCGGTGAGCAGTCGGGCGCACTTGAAACCATTTACGACAGAATTGCGACCTATAAAGAGAAGGCCGAAGCACTAAAATCAAAAATCAAAAAAGCAATGTTTTACCCCATTGCGGTTTTGGTTGTTGCTTTTATTGTTACGACTATTCTCCTAGTGTTTGTTGTTCCGCAGTTTGAAGAAATCTTTAGCAGCTTTGGCGCAGAACTCCCTGCCTTCACCCAGTTCGTATTGGCTATTTCACGGTTCGTCCAAGACTACGGTATTTTTATCGCCATAGGTATTGGTGGTGCTGGGTTTATGTTTATGCGTACCTATAAGCGAAGCCAAAAGCTGCGTGATACAGTAGACCGCAACATTTTAAAAATTCCTGTAGTTGGCGAAATACTAAAAAAAGCCAGTATTGCGCGCTTTACCCGAACCCTAGCCACCACCTTCGCAGCAGGTGTGCCGCTTATTGGCGCACTAGAATCCGCCGCAGGTGCATCGGGTAACGCCGTTTATCGCGAAGCCATTTTGTACATGCGTAAAGAAGTGGCGGGCGGTATGCCCATGCATGTTGCTATGCGCGCTACACAAGTATTTCCTGACATGGTGACCCAAATGATTGCTATTGGTGAAGAGTCGGGCGCGGTTGATGAGATGCTAAGTAAAATTGCCACCATCTACGAAGCAGAAGTTGACGATATGGTAGACGGCTTAACCAGCCTACTTGAGCCTATGATCATGGCAGTACTTGGCGTGGTAATCGGCGGTTTGATTGTGGCTATGTACCTCCCTATATTCCAGATGGGTAACGTGGTATAACGAGCGTCAGTACATCATAAACATCAATAAAGAACGATAAGAACCACACTCCATGGACGCTATAATAACGCTTAGCCAGCTGTACCCCGCTATTTTTTATTCCCTTGTTTTTTTCGTAAGCTTAATGGTTGGCAGTTTTCTAAACGTGGTGATTTACCGCTTGCCTATTATGATGGAACGAAGCTGGCAGCAGGAGTACCAAAGCTACTTTAGCGAAAGTGAGCCACCAACTGATGTCACACCATCGTCGTCAGACGAAGTGTTTAACCTGGTAAAGCCTGACAGCACGTGCCCTAGTTGCGGCCACAAAATTCGTGCATGGGAAAATATCCCTGTTATTAGTTACCTGTTTCTAAAGGGCAAATGTGCTAAGTGCAAAGTGGGCATCTCCATACGCTATCCACTTGTTGAACTGTTTACTGCTATTGCCTGTACATTCGCGGCATATCAATTCGGCGTCACGTCACAAGCACTATGGGCTGTATTATTTACTTATATGCTCGTTGCGCTGCTGTTTATTGACTTAGATAAGATGCTATTACCCGACCAATTAACACTGCCTCTTCTATGGTTAGGATTACTGTTAAGCACGCAAAATATTTTTGTAGGTACGACTGATGCTATCATCGGGGCAGCAGCTGGCTATTTAAGCTTGTGGTCTGTCTACTGGCTATTTAAGCTTGCCACAGGCAAGGAAGGCATGGGTTATGGTGACTTCAAATTGCTCGCGGCGCTTGGTGCCTTTACCGGGTGGCAGGGCTTGCCCATAATAATCTTACTTTCTTCATTTGTTGGCGCTATTGCTGGAATTTTGATTATGGTTGTTCAAAATAAAGGGAAGTCATTAGCTATTCCTTTTGGTCCCTACCTTGCTGTGGCAGGTTGGCTAACGCTACTTTTTAAAGACACCATTATCACCACCTACCTCGACTATGTACTTTAGTAACAAGGCGCCAGCGATATGAAAAAACAAAACAATTTCGTAGTGGGTCTTACTGGCGGAATAGGTAGCGGTAAATCTGCTGCCACTGATATTTTTGCTTCTCTAGGTATAGACATTGTGGACGCCGACGAGGTCGCAAGAGATGTGGTCGCCGTAGGTTCAGAAGGGTTACAGCAAATAGCTGAACACTTTGGCGAGCGTATTTTACTTGAAGACGGTAGCCTAGATCGCGCCGCACTTCGCGAAAAGGTTTTTGCCAACCCAGAAGAGAAACACTGGCTTAACGGTTTACTTCACCCGCTTATACGCACTCGTATGCAGCAACTTATTAGCGAAGCTAACTCCCCTTATTGCATTTTGTCTGTACCATTATTGGTTGAAAACAAACTTACGGTAATGTGCAATCATGTGGTGGTGGTCGATTGCCCTGAATCACTGCAACTTGAACGCGCTCTAAAGCGAGACGGCAGCTCTGAAGCTACGATTAAAAGTATTATGGCGTCACAAGCCACTCGTGAAGAACGCCTTAGTGCCGCAGACGATATACTAGACAACAGTACCAGCTTAAATGCCCTTTCCTCGCAAGTTAAAGCCTTGCATAACAAATTACTCGGGCTGTCTGACGCAATATTGTAAATATTGAGATTGACGTAAAGCCACAACCTGAACACAGCCTCCTGCCCTCCCAAATGAGCTATCCCTGTGTTAGAAGTTGATTTTTGAAACTTTTTTGACCAAATAACGTCAAAGTAGAAATTTGTCGAACAAGTATACTTGGCTTAAACGCTTTGATGCTTTAGGCTTGTTGGCATTCGCTATTCTGCTATTTTTTTAGCACAGTTTCTCTAAGTCTATGTGTTTTAAGGGGTTCCATGGGTCACGCTGTTTTCGAATTTCCACTAAAGGAAAAAGTACGTAACTATTTACGTGTTGAGCAGCTGCTTGGACAACTCAAAATTACGGCTAAATCTGAACATACTCACCTTCAACTTGTATTTTTCGAACAACTTTTCGAGTTGCTCGACCTTATAGAAAGGTTGGATCTTCGTTCAGATCTGACCAAAGATCTTGAGGCGCATGAAAAGAATTTGGTGTATTGGTCTAAGCATCCCAAAATCGACAGCGCTGCATTAGAACAAGCTTTAAAAACGGTTCTGACTTTAAAGCAAAAGCTAAAAACCGACCGCCGTTTCGGCAGCGCCCTAAAAGAAGATAAATTGCTTAGCGCGATTAGGCAGCGCTTTGCTATTCCTGGAGGCGCGTGCAGTTTCGACTTACCTAACCTATATTTTTGGCTACAGCAGCCACTAGAACAACGCCTTGCTGAAATAGCACAATGGCTTGAAACGTTAGCCTTGCTTGACGACGCCATTGCCGTAAGCCTGTCGTTTATTCGCGAACGCGGTCTATTTGTCAACGTGGTGGCTGACAACGGTTTTTACCAAGGTGCAGCTGAAGATAAGAACGAATTAATTCGCGTCAAATGTAGCGTCGATGAAGGGTATTACCCTACGCTGAGCGGCAACAAGTACCGTTACGCACTTCGTTTTATGCTGTTTTATCCTCAGGAAGGTCAAACTTGCGCTGTGGAAAGCAGTATTCAGTTTCGTTTAGCTGCCTGTTAAACTAGCCGTCAGTTTTTTATTTCCCGTCTACGGTAAAGTTTAGGTTCTACAAACTACGCCGTTAAGACGTATTTCACTGGAGTAAAGTATGGAAGTGAAATGTCCCATTTGTGCCAAACAAGTTGTTTGGGCACCTACAAGCGAATACCGCCCTTTTTGCAGTAAAAAATGCCAGCTTATCGATTTAGGTGAATGGGCAGCAGAAGACAGAAAAATTGCGGGTAAGCCTACTGAAGACGCAACACCTAAGCATATCGATGTTGAAGAGATAGAGGCTATGTTAGCGCAGCAATCTGATGACTTCTTTAAGCACTAGTTGAGCACTGCTACTATCTAGAATCTAACTAGCGCCAGTATTTAAGTAAATTCCGTTTAGAAGTATTCTCGTACCAAGCGCAGTGGTGTAGTATCTGCTTACTTGGCAACCAAGTAATTGGTAGGTGTTTTAGGTACAAGTAACAGGTAAATGTACACTACGCAAACGTGTTGATTTATCAAGACGTTGAGCAAATATATTAAGCAATATTTCGCTGCGCCTTCCTACCTCATACTCACTCTAAACAAAAAGGAACATGCATGCTTAATTCTATCGCGCTTGTTGGTGGTACTCACGGTAACGAAACCAGTGGTATTCAGCTTATTCGAAACTGGCAACAGTTCGGCCTACCTTCGCGATTTAATGAACTTAATGTTTCATTGAATATTGCCAATGAAGCCGCCCTTGCTGCAAACGTACGATTTGTAGAAGAAGACTTAAACCGACAATTTACGCTTGAGCGTTTGTCGGGCGACAATCCAGCCAAAGAAGCCGTGTTGGCTAAATCGCTTAACAATAAGTTTGGGCCTAAAGGTAATTCGAATACGGATTTGGTGATTGATATCCACAACACCACCAGTGAAATGGGTGCCACGCTTATCATTCTAGAAGCGGATGAATTTCATATTCAAATGGCCCGATACGTAAAGCAGCAAATGCCAGAAGCCAACATTCTGGTAGAGGACGAAAAGCCCTACCTCGAACATGGTTACCTGTGCACCACGGGTAAAAAAGGGGTAATGATAGAAGTGGGTGGGCAGCCACAGGGCGTGCTACGAGAAGATGTTTATCTTCTAACGCAAACCATGGCCGAAGCTATATTGGATTTTTGTGCAGCGTATAACAACGGTGAGATCAGTACCGAGGCATTGCCCGCCTGCGAGGCTTTTCGATTAGGTGATAACGTGTCTTTTCCGCTAGATGCTAATGGAAAACGTACTGCCATGATTCATCATTCACTACAAGACAATGATTTTAAGCCTCTCATGCCTGGCATGCCCGTGTTTAGGACGTTTGATGGCAAAGACATTGTGTGGGACGGCGACACCGAAACCTACCCTCACTTCATTAATGAAGCCGCTTATTTCAAATTAGATGTAGCGTTTGCCACGGCTGAGCGAATAACCTTGTAGATTTAAGCTGCCTTATTATTGTTAGTCGCCAGCAGCGTGGTGAAAAGAATCAACTAAAAAACCTATTGGGCCCTTGTGGGCCCGTCATTAAAAGAGTTCTATCTTAGGCTCTCGCGCCTCTTCAAACTCATTTTTCCCTTCTGGGGAAGACTCATTAATATCAAAATGTATTTTGCGCTGATCTTCCATAACGTACTTTTCAAACATTTCTTTCGTGCTTAAATTAAACGATTCATCGAAATGTTCTCGATTATTGATGTAAGACGAGAACTGCCCGAACAAGCTAACAATCGCGTCTTGCTCTAACTTCACGTGTTCGGTGCGCTGGCGAATAATATCTTGAAATTGAATTTTAGCTATCGCCCCGCTCACTGTAGACGCTACTTCTGTTGCACTCTGTGAAAAACACGCCAGCATTTTAGGGTTTAGCTCTTCCAGCACTCGATAATGAGCGGTAATGTTTTCTAACGATTCAGAAAAACCCGTTAGCAACTCACACGTATCGTTTGACCGTGTTGAATTAAGCATTTTCTCTCCTTGATGATGCGCGGCATCAAGAGCAGACTTTATACCTGACTCAATTTTTTCAGCCGCATCTGACGACTGAGAAGACAGTATTCGCACTTGTTCTGCCACCACCGCAAAGCCTCTTCCGTATTCTCCTGCTCGAGCTGCCTCGATAGCAGCGTTTAGCGCTAGCAAATTAGTTTGCGATGCAATATTTTTAACTAACTCCGTCAATTCTTTGAGGTTCTCGACTTCTCGCATTACGCCTTGAATCGCTTCAGTATCTGCAATCTGCTGCTCTCGCTGGGTACTTATCATGGCTTTAATACTCGATAAACGCTGCGCAGCAAGCTCAAACTCATCAGCGCTTTTTTCTTTGCAGCTAAGCGCGTTCTTTTGGCCTAACTCGACATTGTCTATACTGTCTTGAATGCTACTTTCAATTTCGTATAGCGCCTTCATCAACTCCATCGAGGCGTCTTCGGTGATAGCGCTAATGCCGTCCATTTGCCCTTTTAAAATGGCTACGTATTCGCTGACTTGAGCATGTGTCTCGTTGAGTTGTTCTGAGGTTTCCTGTAGGTAGTCTTCTTGTTGATTAAAGCTGGCTGTGAAGACACTTTTTTGCCTTCTTGAATACCACGTAATAAAACTTAAGAAGCCAATGATTGTGGCAATGGTGCCTGCATGCCCGCTAAATAATTCTGTGGGGGCGTTTAGCGAAACTACCATTCCTAATGCAGACGCACTGACCAAACCGCTCCAAAGCAAAAGTGAGTCCTGAACATTCTTAGTCTTATCCTTAAGCACTTTAAACTTCTCAGCGAGTACCATTTCATAATACTGCTTTGTTTTTTCAAGTACTTTCATAATCTAACCTTATGCAGTTGGCACCAACTGCTTTACTACACCTAACAATTGCTCTGGCTCAACCGGTTTAACCAGCCAACCTGTTGCGCCTGCCGATTTTGCTTCTTCGCGACGACTTTGTTGCGATTCTGTGGTCAACATCAACATGGGAGTAAATCTAAATTTAGATTGCTGCTTTAACGCTTTTATAAGCTCTATCCCGTTCATGCCCGGCATGTTCAAATCTGTGATAATTAATTTAGGACTGATTGATTCAAGGGCTGTCATAGCCGCTTCCGCACTTTCCGATTTTGTGACCGTATAGCCTGCGCGTTTTAATAACATTTCCATGCTCATTAGCATGGTGGCCGAGTCATCTATTAAGTGTATTGCGCTCATTGCATTACCTCTCGTGTTAGCCTATTAACTGTTTACATAATTCAAGATAGTCATGTGCGCCACGACTATTGGGCGCGTAGGCAAATACAGGCTTATTTTCTGCAAATGCCTCGGCGAGTTTGATACTTTTTCTAATGGGACTTAGTACTTTGCTTCGTCCATAGCGCCCATACCAGTTATTTAACTCCTGTCTATGCAGTTTTAGATTTTGCTCTACCATGACAGGTAAAATAGTGAGTTTTGTTGCTCTGAATTTTCGTTCTGCCATAGCATTTCTACAGGCATTGAGAAGCTTTTGAACACCATCACTTGCCAATGGAAGCGGTGTAGCAGGGATAATGATATCGGTCGCAGCCGAGAGCGCGGACATCAACTGCGGGCTCAATGTTGGTGGCGTATCTATAAGAACAATATCGAAATGTTCAGTTACCGCTTCCGAGTCACACCAATTACGTAAAACATCCAGCGTAATTTCATCAGTCGTGTTGGCATTACAGGTATCAACATCGGTTGCATAAATGTTGTCGGAACACTTCACGATAGATCTAAAAAAGGCGTTGAGCGGCAGCTGGGTTATGTCGTTTTGTTGAACGCACCCGAGTGCCTTTAACCCATGCATAACATGGCCTTGATTATCTAGGTCCAGCACCATAACCCGCTTGTTCGCTTGTGCGAAGCCATAAGCGAGATTTACCACCGTGGTGGTCTTCGCCGTACCGCCTTTACGATTAGCTACCGTGATCACTCTCATTCGAACCACACTCTACTTTGATGGCGTTGCATCATTTCAGTTAGCCAAAAGAGTGCATCGGCTTCAGGCCACACGCTCACTTTTGGTTTCTTAGCGAGTAGCACCTGATACACAGCGGTATGTGCGCTAGTTAACGCTTTTAAATTGACTTGTCGTGAGGTCTCTTCATTCAGCCAAACAAAGAGTGTTTCAGCTTCTTCAATTTCACAGTGACCGGTCATGACCGCGACTTTCTTTTTATAAGCTACAGGCATTTTGCTAGTACCTCTTGAACATTGATAATCAACAACACACGCCCATCGCCTAGCAGCGCTGTTCCCGAAAAGTGAGCGTATCCGGCGAGCACACCCTCAAGCGGCTTTTGAATGACATCGATTCCTTCGTGAAACTTATCGATGATTAACCCGAATTCTCCCTGGGGCGTCGATACCACGAGAATTGAATGCTCTTGTCTTTCCCCGGCTTGTTCGAAACCCAGCGCTACTCGTAAATCACATAGAGGTATAAGCTTTTCTCGGATTACCAGTACATGTTCATTGCGAATACGCTGAATATCGGCGGCAGGGACTTTAACGGTTTCTACAACGGCATCCATCCCAACACCGAACATTTGATCGTTCACTTCGAACATCATTACCCGATTTACCGACATGGTTTGAGGTAATAGCAATTTGAAGGTACTTCCTACACCCACTTCACTTTGCATTTCGATGGTGCCACCAGCCTGGCTAACCATGGTTTTTACGGCATCCATTCCAACGCCACGTCCTGACAAATCTGACACTTGCTCGGATGTAGAAAAACCCGCTGCAAAAATTAGCTGAAGCGCTTCGTTGTCGTCCAACGTTTCAAGCTGCGTTTCACTAATAACCCCTTTTTGAAACGCCAGAAGCTTTATTTTGTGGGGGTCGATGCCCTTACCATCGTCACGAATTTCTATAATTACGCTATCATCTAGCGGTGTTGCAATGAGGTCGATTCGACCTACTTCAGGTTTTCCTGCTGCAAGTCGCTCTGCAGGAGACTCTATGCCGTGATCTATGCTATTTCTTAGCAAGTGAATAAGCGGTTCAGATAGTGATTCAATTAGATTTTTGTCAAACTCAGTGTCTTCACCCTGCATACATAATTCGATTTTTTTATCGAGCTTTCTGGCTAAATCCCGCACTAAGCGAGGGTAGCGTTGAAATACGTGAGAAACCGGGACCATACGAATTTGAAGTACAGCACTTTGAAGCGATTCAGTTAGTCGGTTAACAATGGAGAAATGGGCTTTGATTTGCTTACTGAGCTTTTTGCTGCCTCCCTCTTCTTCAGCTTGCTTTGCTAGATAAGGCAGAGAATTTTTGGCAACGGTTAGCTCGCCAACAATGTCCATCAGGTAGTCTATTTTTGACTGGTCGACCTTGAGCATTTTCACCGCTTGGCGTTCAGCTTTTACAGGAGCAGCTGTGTCTTCTGTCGTTTCTAGTGCGTTAGCTGGCTGTGTATTAGCTGGCTGTGTATTAGCGGGCTGTGTAGCCTCAGCTGTCGCGTCACTCGATGTTTGTTGCGCCTGCTCATCATTTGCTTGCTCTTGAATTGTTTCCTCATCTAACGCATTACTAATGGCCACCGCCAGCGCGTCCTCATTTTCAAATGAGGCGCCCAGAATATTGCCCACCAGCCCTGCGATAGAAGGGAACATTAATTCAGATTTATAGTTATCCGAATTTAGTAGCGTAAGCTGTTGTTTCAGCATCGCTCGTTCGTGCAACGCTAAGGTTTTTGGCTTAGGCGCTTCTCCTTTCGAGTCGCCTGTTTCGTTTGCCTTACTTATACCGACTTCAGAAGACACATTGGTATTAATGTCTGCACTCAAGCTCTCGTCATCTCGACTCTCGTTATCAAGAAAACTCAAATCGTCGATTGAAGATAGCAGGCTCAGCACAGCCCTATTAGCGCTATCATCTTCGCTGTCGTCAAAGTTCAGTGAGGCAAGCAGTAGTCCAGCGCTAGCATGCACTTGGTCTATATCTGTGTCATTCAGGGCACTGTTTAAGGTTTCGTCGTCGATAGTCTCGACGCACTTTTGAATTTTACCGGTGCATGCAGCTTTTAAGGCTTGAGTGGAAAAACTAACGCAAGAGTACTGCCCCTCGTAATACGCCATATGCTGCTTAATTTCATCTTCGCCGGCAACGCCAAGCGCTTTGATTGAAGTGAAACAGTTATAGATATCTGCATCTTCGCCTAATTCGGGCATTTCAATATTAAACGCCTTTATTCCAGGTAAGGCTACGGTGACATTTATTGGGTCTTCTCCGCGAAAGAAACAGCCTTCATCGGGTGTGTAGTTGATGAAGTAACAGTGTGAACCTGTCGCCTTACAAAGTAATTGTAGTTCAGCATTTTCACCGAAACTTGCTAGCAGCGCTATTTGCTCTTCGCTTAATGCTTGCGCATCGGCAACTACACCTTCATTGTTGACTGCGTTATTGCTCTGTTCGATGTTGCTCAGTGCTGTCGGGTCGATAAAGTGTCTTAATTGAGCACTGAGCTGAGTCGATATTGGTTTCCACTTTTCTAAATCCTGCGAGCCTACTTCAAGCTCGTCGAACCATATTGAAATTTGGTCCAAGGCTTCAAGCAACAAGTCGCCTATGTCGTCGCTGTAGGTGACCTCATTCGACCTTACACTATCAAGTAAATCTTCTGCCGCATGAGCTAGGCGAGTTAACGGCTTAATATCAAATAAATCAGAGGAACCTTTGATGGTGTGCAGGTCGCGAAAGATCTTATCCACGCGCTCTGAAGCTGGGCCTGAAGACTGAATTGCTAAAAGCTCCTGACTCGCCGACTCTAAATTCTCACGCGACTCGCCAATAAATACGTCGAGTAATTCACTCATTGGCTTCCCCTCCAATCACTGCGCTTACTACCGACTTTAACGTGTCTGCATCGACAGGTTTTGTCATATAGTAATTCGCACCACATTGATAGGCTCGCTCGGCGTCTTGATTGGCTGACTCGGTGCTTATCATGATAATAGGAACTGCCCGTAGTGCTTCATTGAGTCGTATTTCCTTGCATAGCCGATAGCCATCCATCTTCGGCATGTTTACATCAACAAGGAATAAGTCCACGCTTGTACCTATCGCCTTCTCAAGCGCTTCTACACCATTTTCCGCCTCTTCGATAATTCGATCTGGTGAAGACACCAGCATTTTGTGGAACAATCTTACCGTCGAGGCATCATCAACAATCATCACTGTTTTCATGTTATGCCCCTCCTGCAAGTGGCTTCTGATAAGCAATCACGTCGCCAAACTTACGTACCTTAAACATGGACGAAATGCGGCTCATCGATTCACTGTGACCTAAAAAAATGTACCCACCTGGCTTCATGGCGTCGTAAAGCACTTGCGCTGCCTTCTTACGCGATTCATCATCAAAATAAATGAGCAAGTTTCGGCAGAAAATGAGGTCGAAATGTCTGAATTGCTTCATATTGCTTGCTGATAAGATATTAGCGAGCGTAAAAGACACTGACTCACGGATGTCATCACTTAGCTGGAATTGCCCATTAATTTCTTTGAAATACTTCTTCACCAGGGGAAGTGGAATGTTCTGGACTGAGCGTTTGGAATAGAGCCCCTTTTTTGCTGATGCCAGCACGTTGCTGTCAATATCAGATGAGATAAGCTCTACATCTCTGTGCGCTAGCCCTTTCCAATACTCGATAAGATATATCGCTATTGAGTATGGCTCTTCGCCAGTGCTTGAAGGTACTGACCATATGCGCAAATCCTCTCCAGCAGGACGATAACTGTCTAACTCATCCATTATTTCTCTTGTCATCGCTTCAAATTGATATTCTTCACGGAAGAAATACGTTTCGTTGACAGTCATCGAATTCACAAGATTCTGGAATTCTTCACCGGACGCTTGAAACCGCATGTAGGTAAAATATCCCTTAAAACTTGTATGTCCTGTGGCCTTCATGCGTTCATGAAGACGTTTGTCTACAAAATAGCGTTTCGAGTTTTCGAAATGAATCCCGGTTTTCCGGTAAAACATGGAGCGGAACCGTTCGAAATCGGCAACACCTATTTGTTCTAGCGCTACATTACTCATCGGAATTTCTCACTTGATCACGAATTAGCGAAATAACAAACTGAATGTAGCTATGGTTAGGAAAGCGGCTTTCGACGGTTTGCAGGATATCTAACGTCGACACATCGGCAATTTCAGCGAGTTTGTCCAGTGCGGTTCCAACAACATTTTCATTGTCGTCATTTAAAGCAAATTGATGTAACCAGTTCACAGCATCTATGTGAGCGACTGCTCCAATGATGTCTACGCAGAAAATACGAGTATCTGGGTCGTCATCATGCATGAGTAAATTAACATTCGCGGCAAAAATATCAGGGTTTTGCTGCATCAACTCGATAGCACCATTTCGCAACTGCACGTGTTCGCTTTTAAGCATGGTAATGACTTGCGAGGCATGACTTTGAGTCATATCGTGCTCAAGTGCGCTAAACAATGCCTCTATCACAGTTGGGTCATCTTCTTGTGGCAATCGGTATATAAAAGCATCGAGTGCGTCTTTTTGGCCGCTCAAATCTCTTACCGCCCACCGGCGCACATCACTGTCGCTAGAACTCAGGTCACTAATAAGTTGCTCTTTCGTTCGAGGGTGTTCTCGCTTTTCCTCAAAGTCATTGGAAATATCGGCAATAGGCGCTATTTTCTTCTTTAGACCCATGATTACTTCTCCTCTTAACGACAAAGCGCATTCAATTTAGATGCGACCTTGTGACTATCTAGTACGAAGCTGGCGCAGCCCGCCTCAATAAGCTCTTTTGGCATACCAAAGACAACTGAGGTCGCTTCACTCTCTGCGATAGTTGTCGCCCCTTCTTTGAATGCTTTGCTCATAGCGGCAACCCCGTCACACCCCATTCCAGTGAGCTGTACGCAAAGCATAGACAAAGGCTTGTAACAATTGAGAGCGCTGTCGACCATACGATCTACACTGGGATGCCATAAAAAACTTGGGCTTGAAGGCACAGGACGCGCTGAGACTTCACCACCTATTTTTGAGAAGGCGAGGTCGGCATCCCCTTTTGCAAGATAAACACTGCCAGCCTTTATGGGCATCTTCGTGTTCACCTCAACCACATTTAGCGGACTAATGCCGTCCAAGCGTTTAGCCAGCGCACTGGTAAAAGACGCAGGCATATGCTGTGAAATAACAATAGGAACAGGGAATGTAGGGCTTAAGTTAGCTACCAGATGTTCAAGCTTTTTGGGACCACCAGTGGAAACGCCTATCAACACAACTTCAAAGGGAATGCTCTTTTTATTGCGAACAGCTTTTTGTGTCACGACTGGGGGCGGTTTAATTGTAGGGCGTTGTGGCTTGCCAGTTTTGGCCAAAGCATGGATTTTATTTATTAACGGTACTTCTATGTCGGAAATGTCCCGAGATACTGTGCCCCCCGTTTTTAACACGAAGTCACTGGCACCTAAGGCAAGCGCCTCTAAAGTAATGGTTGCACCTTTTTGTGTAAGTGACGACACCATAATAATAGGGCACGGATAGAGTTTCTTAAGCATCGCCAGGCACGTCATGCCATCCATTACCGGCATATTGATGTCCAGCGTAATGCAATCTGGTTGGAACTCGATAGCTTTCGTTAGCGCTTCTTCGCCATTACGTGCTATTTGAACAATAAAGCCTTCTTTCTCGAAAAGTTGCGTAAATAGCTTTCGCATTAACGCGGAATCGTCGACGATAAGTACTTTTACTGCCATACATAACCTCGAATATTAGCTAGCGCTGCGCTTGAGCTTTGGAAATCGCGTTATCATCAAGTAAAACCTTTGGCTCAATGATTTGAATAATGCGTTTCTCATCATTAAGCTTGATCAAACGGTTTAAGAACTCAGATTGCATCTCAGAGAGCGAAGGTGCTTCTTCGATTGTCTGCCTAACCACAGTCTTCACTTCGGCGACGCCATCAACAATGAAGCCGGTCCGCTGTTTATCTTTAGTAAGAACAACAATGCGCTGACGTTCTGAGGTTTCGCTGCACGGCAAACCTAAGCGGCTGCGCAAGTCGATAACCGGTAATACCGTACCCCGAAGATTAACAATCCCCTTTAAGTAATCTGGCGTACTCGGCACACTTTCGAGTTTTTCAGGTACTCGCGTAATTTCTTGAGTGTCATCAATGCTCACGCCATATTCTTGCCCATTGATCCAAAAGATGACGTATTGCTCGCAATCATCCTCATCGATTGATATATCGTTGCTATCATTCATTTGAGACTCCTGCTGAATATCGGCATCAAGACTGGTTAATACGCTCATCAGCGCCCGGCTGTAGATGTTGGAAAGGTTGATAATAGACACCAGGCGTTTGCCGCCATCGCTGCGATATACGGCTTCAAGTAGCCCTGACTCCGCACCGTCATTGCATACCGAGGGTACTGATTCCAGTTCAGCCTCAGAGATGGATACCACATTACTGACTTTCGCTACCACAAAGCCAACGCTACCAAACTCGCTGTGCTGTGTTACCACAATGCGCGATGCCTCGTTAATCTCAGTAGGCATCATGCCAATGGAATTCGATAAATCGACAATGGGAATAATGCGGCCGCGAAGGTTGACCAATCCCAGGACAGAAGGTGCACTATCTGGCAATTGAGATATCTCGGAGGGAACGCGCACAATCTCTTCCACGTCTTGAAGATGAAATGCAAATTCTTGGTCTTCTAGCGAAAAACACACTAACTGCTGTAAATGGTCTTCCTCTTGAGCATCCACAGGCGCGTCATTATCAATATGCTTCATCCCCGAAAGCTGCATTGTGTTGCCATCTTGCTTAACAACAGCCTGCGCTTTTGCAAGTGCAGATACATCTAAGATTTGCTCTACAGGCTGGTCGCTTTGTTTAATGATGCCTTGCATATAGTCGTAGGCGATGGAATCTGTCATTGAGGTTTTATCAATAACAGCATCGCTGCAAACGCTGTAAACACGTAGCACTCTGTCTACAAGAAAGCCGACGCTACCAAGTTCAGATTCCACTACAACTACGCGGGTGACATCACTCACTTGTGCCCGTACACTGAGTAAAATTGTGCTTAAGTCGTAAACTGGCAACACGTTTCCACGTAAGTTTGCGAGGCCAATCATTTGCGCAGGACCAAGGGGGACAGAAACCATAGTTGGTACGCGAATGATTTCGCCCACCGCGAGCATTGGAAAAGTGAAACGCTCGTCGTTGACCATGAAAGAAACAAACTGTTGTTCACCACCAGCCATTTGCTCTGTTTCGTTTGCGGTCTCATTGTTCGTTTTTTCGTTACTCATGAGGCAAGCTCCTCTATTTGACACAAGCGCTATGGATTAGCCGTTTTGCATTTCGTCTGCCACTGAAGCAATCTCTTCAATTGACTTGGCCAAGATTTCCATACCTTTGCTCTGCTGATCTGCAGCGTTGAGCGCCTGTTGACAGTTACTGCTCGCTTGCTCATTTGCCGTCGCAATTTGCTCTAGTCCCCGCTGGGCCTGTGTAACACCCGCGGCAATTTCTTCACCCCGCTCTTTCATTGCCTGGTTATATTGCACAACTTCGTCGATATCAGTCGCAATTTGCTCGACATCTTGCGTAGTTTGCTTCGCTTTCATGACCTCTCTAGATGCACTTTCAGCAACATTAGTTAAGTCTGTTTTTACGCTCATTGTCTGGTCTTGAATGGCTTTGATGAGGTCTTTTATCTGCTCTACATTTTCAGCAGCTTCATCTGCTAGGCTTTGAATATCTGCTGACACGACCGCAAAACCTTTGCCATACTCACCTGCTCGCGCCGCTTCTACTGCGCCGTTTACTGCCAACATGCTGGTTTTCACTGATACCGTGGTAATAGTGTCGATAACCTTGTCTATTTGACGCGTCATGACTTCCATCTCACTGATGGCACTCACATTTTCTTTGCTTGTTTCAAGGGCCAGGTTTATGCCGCTAACCATTCCCTCAATCAACGCACGGTTTTCTTTAAGTAATCCAGTAATAGCTTTGCCTTTCTCTAAAGCCACATCACACTGCGCAGAAGCTTTATCAACGCCTTCTCTTAACAAGTCGATATTTCCGACGGCTTGGTCGACAGAGCTCGCAGCTTGTTGAGAGCCATTATTCACTTGGGTCAATGCCGTCATGATTTCACTGGATGAGCGATTGATTTCTTCAAGGGTTGCTGACAACTCTTCTGCAGAAGACGCCACTTCTTCTGCGCTCTTGTTAATGTCTGTACTGTTTTTCAGCTCTTCAGTAATTATTTCTAATGACTGCGCAGCCTGTTCAGCTTGAGACAAGGCCACGCTCTGCTCAGAAACATTAGACGACACTTCTTGGGCTGCGGTAGATTGCTCGTCGGCAGCACACGATATTGCTTCTGAACCAGTTTGAATTTCTTTAGCCGCTGCATCCATCGATTTGACTTGTGCCTGTAGTTCACCCGCACCGTCAGCAATGCTCTGCATGTCTGATTTTATGGTGATAAGTTGCTCGGTAACCGCTTGGCCTTTGGTCACTTCCTCAAGCGCCGCTTGCGACGATGATTTAACGGCATCAGAGACACTGTTAGATTGCTGTTGAATACGCTCTATCTGCTTGGCTATATCTGCAGCACTTTTGTCTGACACTTCTGCGAGCGCGCGAACCGTATCGGCGACGACAGCAAATCCCTTTCCGTGCTTACCAGCCCGTCCCGCTTCTATAGCGGCGTTAAGCGCTAGCAAGTTCGTCTGATCGGCAATGCGGGTCACTTGTTTGACAGCTTCGCCGATGTTTGATGCTTGTTGCTCTAACTCGCTCATCATTACAACAGAGCGTGATTGATGCTCAGACGCAGTTTTAACGCTGGTCATCATGGTGCTTAAATCGCCAACCACACGCTCAAGGTAAGTTTGAAGCTCGTTGGTTTTGTCCATTGTCGAGCCTGCCAATTCAAGCTGTGCAACAAGGCCACCTGAAATCTGAGTGATAGCCGCTAAGCTTTCTTGGCTTGCACTGCTCGATTCCTCGGCGCCTGCTGCAATTTCGTTAACTGCAGTGGATAACTGATCGGTTGCGCTTGATGCCTGATTAATACCACTTGCAAGCTCAGTGGTAGCGGAAGCAACTCGTTCTGCAGCTTGCTGCTGCCTTGCGAGTGTTCTTGCTTTGCGGCGCTCCTCTTCCGCTTCTTTACGCATCTTTGCATCAACTCGCACTGCAGGTGCGACTGTTTGTTCGGTAGATTTTTTGAGCGCCATAAGTAACCTCGATATGTGAATGGCTGTTAATGCACTATTCAAATATCGTTGAGAAAGAGGCGCGTTTATGTATTAAACGAGATACGTTTGTATAGAAGAAGGTACGCCTGTCTTGCAAAATCAAAACTCAGCACAGTGATGACACAAATGTCATAAATGGCACTTTTTTACATACCAGTATAAAAACAAAAACTTATATTCGTAACTTTGGATAAGGTGACACTTACTACTTTGTCAAAGTACAAAAGTCTAATAAGGTTATTCGTTGGCGAGATTATTTTTAAGAAAAAATGCTGATGAATTAGCAGCTTATACTTACGTATAAGAAAAAAGCGGCACTTGGCCGCTTTAATTGATGAGATGCGTAGGGCGAAATTACTGTAAAGCGCTAATGATGGGTATATTCGCTTCGGGAAAGTCATTGGCGTTGAGTGACTTCACATTAACCCAGCGCGATGCCTGTCCTTCTTTGCCATGGGGCTCACCAGCGAAATCTTTCACACGGTGTACATCTAGCTTAACTTGCTTGTCGCCGTAATCGTGGGTAATGACAATCACAGGCTCGCTGTGATTAACGGTAATTCCCACTTCTTCAGCAAGCTCTCGCCTTAACGCCTGAAGAACGGTTTCACCCTCTTCCACTTTACCGCCAGGAAATTCCCATTTCCCGCCTTGATGGACGTCGTCGGGGCGAAGAGTAATAAATATATCATCGCCGCGGGCGATAACGCCCACAGCAACGTGTACCACTTTCATTACTTAAGTTTACCGTGGCATTGCTTATACTTTTTACCCGAACCACATGGACATGGGTCGTTACGGCCTACTTTCGCGCCTTCGCGCACTTGCGTACGCACTCTGTCGCTAGCTTCTTCTGGTGTTGCACTCGCTTCTTCGTGCTCGAAGTTCTTAGGCACATCGTCAGCTTGACGACGTTGCTCTTCTACTTTTTGCACGTCTTCTTCAGCTTGTACTTTTACACGCGCAAGAATGGTGATCACTTCAACTTTAAGCGCTTCTAGCATTTGTGAGAACAAGGCAAACGACTCACGCTTGTATTCTTGCTTAGGATTCTTCTGCGCATAGCCGCGTAAATGAATACCTTGGCGCAGATGGTCCATCGCTGCCAAATGCTCTTTCCAGTGGCTGTCTAAGTTTTGTAGCATTACCGCTTTTTCAAACTGGCGTAATACCTGCTCGCCGACTACCGCTTCTTTTTGCTTATAGGCATCCACTACTTCACCAAGAATGCGCTCGCGAAGCTTCTCTTCGTAAAGCTTGTCGTCATTTTCAAGCCAGGTTTTTATCGGCAGATCTACGGCAAAGTCTGCACGCATACGCTCTTCAAGCCCATTAACGTCCCACATTTCTTCAAGAGATTGTGGCGGAATATACTCATCCACAACACTTGAAATAACATCTTCACGAATGGCTGCAATAGTCTCGCTGATATCACCTTCATCAAGAAGCTCATTACGCTGTTCGTAGATAACTTTACGCTGGTCGTTGGCCACATCATCGTATTCAAGCAACTGCTTACGAATGTCGAAGTTACGACCTTCTACTTTGCGCTGTGCATTCTCGATGGCGCGAGTCACCCACGGATGCTCAATGGCTTCACCGCGCTCCATACCTAAACGCTTCATCATGTTGCCCATTTTTTCAGAGGCAAAGATACGCATAAGTGCATCGTCTAATGACAGGTAGAAACGGCTTGAACCCGGGTCACCCTGACGGCCTGAACGACCGCGAAGCTGGTTATCAATTCGGCGAGACTCGTGACGCTCTGTACCAATAATATGTAAGCCACCTGATGCAAGCACGGCATCGTGTCTTTCTTTCCACTCAGCCTTAATCTTTTTAATTTGCTCTTCAGTTGGATTTTCGAGCTTCTCAACTTCTGCCTGCCAGTTGCCGCCTAGCACGATATCAGTACCACGACCCGCCATGTTAGTTGCAATCGTTACGGCACCAGGTTTACCTGCCTGAGCAACGATATCAGCCTCGTGTTCGTGGAACTTGGCGTTTAGTACCTTGTGAGGAATCTTCGATTTCTTAAGAATGCGAGAGATGAGCTCTGAGTTCTCGATAGAAACCGTACCTACAAGGGTAGGCTGACCGCGTTTTACGCAATCTTTAATATCTTCAACAATGGCTTCGTACTTTTCTTCTGCCGTTAGGTAGATGAGATCAGCCATGTCTTTACGCTGCATAGGACGGTTAGTTGGGATAACTACCGTTTCCAGGCCGTAAATATGGTTAAATTCGAAGGCTTCTGTATCTGCTGTACCTGTCATACCCGCAAGTTTGTTATACAAGCGGAAGTAGTTCTGGAAGGTAATTGACGCAAGGGTTTGGTTTTCGTTTTGAATACGAACCCCTTCTTTCGCTTCTACAGCTTGGTGCAGACCTTCAGACCAGCGACGGCCTTCCATCGTGCGGCCGGTGTGCTCGTCAACAATTACAATTTGGTCGTCTTTTACAATGTAGTCTACGTCTTTGGCAAACAACTTGTGCGCACGAAGTGCAGCGTTAATATGGTGAAGCAGTGAAATATTGCCAGCGGCAAACAAAGACTCACCTTCAGGTAACATACCTTCTTGCTGAAGGATTTCTTCAACGTGAATTTGACCGCGCTCGGTAAGGTGAATTTGTTTGGCTTTAAGGTCAATCGTGTAATCACCGTCACCCTCTTGGCCTTCTTCGTCTTCTTTTTCTTGCTGAACAAGTTTAGGAATAATAGTGTTGATACGGCGATACAGCTCTGAGCTATCTTCAGCCTGACCAGAAATAATAAGTGGGGTACGGGCTTCGTCGATAAGAATTGAGTCAACTTCATCCACTACCGCATAGTTAAGCGGGCGCTGTACGCGGTCTTGTGGGCTAAATGCCATATTGTCACGAAGGTAGTCAAAACCAAATTCGTTGTTCGTACCATAGGTTACGTCTGCTTGGTAAGCTTCACGTTTTTGCTGTGGCGACATGCCAGGCACGTTACAGCCAACGCGCATGCCTAGGTAAGTAAATAACTGGTTACTCCACTCAGCGTCACGGCGGGCAAGGTAGTCGTTCACGGTCACAACGTGAACCCCTTTGCCTGACAAGGCATTAAGGTAAGTTGGCAAGGTAGCGGTAAGCGTCTTACCTTCACCCGTACGCATTTCTGAAATTTTACCTTGGTGAAGTACTTGACCACCTAGCATCTGAACGTCGAAGTGACGCATGCCGTATACGCGTTTACTCGCTTCGCGCACAGTAGCGAAAGCTTCAACAAGAATATCGTCAAGGGTTTCACCTTTTTCAATGCGCGCTTTGAATTCGTCGGTCTTAGCCTTTAGCGCCTCATCGGAAAGCTTTTCAAATTCTGCTTCCAGTGCATTAATGGCATCTACGTTTTTGCGTAATTTTTTTAATAATCGGTCGTTTCTACTACCGAATACTTTTCGAAGGATGCTTGAAAACATTAGCTTTTTTATTCCACTACTTGTCGAGGCGCCGCACAACGTGCACAGCTAAATTAAACGTATAAAACACAACGATAAGCACGTTGTGTTTTGCGATGTTCTAAAATTATGCTTCTTCGTTTTAGGTGACTTTAGTTAATAAATTCACCATCAACGAGAATTACCTGGCTGCTACCTAAGCTACTTTTTGTAGACGAAAGGTAGAGGATCGACTTGTTTTCCGTTTCTTATTACTTCGTAGTGAACATGAACGCCAGTAGAGCGCCCCGTATTGCCCATCTTGGCGATAGGTTCCCCTTTGGTTACCACATCACCAATCGAAACAGTAAGGGTATCGTTATGCCCATAGCGGGTAACAAAACCATCACCGTGATCAATTTCTACTAGTTGGCCATAACCGTAGCGCTCACCCGCCCAGGTAACAATACCTGCTGCAGTTGCCACCACGTTTTCCCCTGCTTTACCTGCGAAATCTAACCCTTTGTGCATGGTAGGTTCGCCAGTAAACGGGTCGGCCCGCATACCATAATAAGAAGACAACCACCCTGACTCTATCGGACGACCAGATAATTGGCTCTGCTCGTTGATATGGTGACCCCTGACCAAACTTTCAAGCATAGACAACTGTTGAGACTTCAAATCGAGTGATTGCTCTAGTTTGGCTATTTCGTAAAGGATGGGATCGTCTTGAAGGTTATCCGGTATCGATACCGGTACGAAAGCGTCCAGGTCAGCCGCTGACATACCTAATTCTGTTGCGATTTGCTTACCTTTCTCGTCCAGCAATGTAGCCTGCGCAGATAACTCTGCGACGTGAGAAAGCAAAGCTTGTAATTTAACCGTTGTTTGCTCTTTTAGCGCTTCAACGTCTTTTTGTCGTTCATTGACTTCAGTTTGCGCCAAACGAACGCGGGCAATATCTTCTGACACCGATTCAGTTGAACGGCTCGACACTAGCATAAAAATAGACGAGAGCACGGTTGCGCTCACAAGCGTACGGACACTAATGCTGTGCCTATAGCGTTTATTTTTACCTGCTAGTGTAATAGTTAGTTTCATACCACGAAGAAAATTGCTGTTTCACGCCACTCTTTTCATACCACTTCATACCACGATGAATGTGTTTTTAGCCAAAGGCGACAACCTTCGACCTATAGTTTTTATGTCACATGGGTGAAATTTATATTAATTATTCGGCTACTGTATCATTTATTTCAGTAATTGCCATATGAAAAAAAGCCGCCCGTAAGGCGGCTTTTTGAAAATCTTACGCTAGCACGGGTTGAGCATAACGAATTGGCGCTGTTTCTTGTGAGTCGTAGGTCACGAACTCCCAACACTCTTTTTGCGCAAGTACAGCGTTTAATAGCTTGTTATTCAGGCCGTGACCTGTTTTGTACGCACGCAATTCACCAATTAGACTATGGCCGCCAAGGTATAAATCACCAATAGCATCCAAGATCTTGTGCTTCAAGAACTCATCGTCATAGCGCAACCCTTCTGGGTTAAGTACGCGGAATTCGTCTAGCGCCACCGCGTTTTCCATGCTGCCACCTAACGCTAGGTTATTAGCATTCATGTACTCTAAGTCGCGCATAAAACCGAAAGTACGTGCACGACTTACTTCGTTAACATATGAGCATGAATCGAAATCCATCACCATATGCTGACGAGTCTGACTGATCACTGGGTGATCGAAGTCAATCTGAAAATCAACACGGAAACCGTCGTAAGGCACTAATTCGGCCCACTTATCGCCATCTTCAACGCGAACTGGCTTTTTAATACGGATAAATTGCTTAGGCGCGTTTAGTTCTTCAATACCAGCAGATTGAAGCAAGAATACGAACGGGCTAGCACTTCCGTCCATAATTGGCAGCTCGTTACTGTCTACTTCAACAATAATGTTATCGATACCTAAACCTGCAAGCGCAGACGCTAAATGTTCTACCGTTTGGATAGTTACACCGTCTTCGTTATTTAGGCACGTACACAGCATGGTATTACCTACCGCGTTCGCACGCGAAGGTATGTCAACATGTGGTTCAAGGTCAACACGCCTAAACACGATACCCGTGTTTGCTGGCGCAGGTCGGAGAGTCATTGTGACCTTTTCCCCTTTATGAAGCCCAATTCCGGTCTCTTGGACCGATTGCTTGATTGTACGTTGTCTAATCATCTGCTTAAGCTTTTACCTATTAAAAAAAGCGGGCGCGAATTATAGTGAGTTATTACTCACATGTCAAAAAACACCCGATCTGACGGATTTAACTCTGTCAGATTACGTATTTTGTTAACCCATTCACGCGAATTTTTCACGTCGTGTAAGTACACCTTACTAAGTAAGACATCACAAACGCGAAATAATTCCCTTCCGTTTCAGGCAGCTAAATTAATCTGCCTGCTTACGAAGAAATGCAGGAATATCCAAATATTCCAAATCATTTTCTGGCTGCGCACTGTCGTCTGCTTTCAGCGCTTGGTTGCCTTCTGTACCACCAACTGCAGAACGTGGCTCACTTGAGTGTGTGCTGCCGTACTCTTTTGCTGGTGTAGTAAGACGAGAACCTTCAGAGCTTACTAGCGAAATGTCAGGCTTGCGCTCTGCGCCAATACCGGTTGCAACAACCGTCACGCGAAGCTCATCTGTCATTTCCATATCAATAACTGTACCCACAACCACGGTCGCATTTTCTGATGCGAACGCTTTAACAGCGTTACCTACAGTTTCAAACTCATCGATAGCGAAATCTGGACCCGCTGTGATATTCACAAGAATACCGCGCGCACCTGACAAGTCGATATCTTCAAGAAGCGGGCTAGCAATCGCTGCTTCAGCAGCTTCTTCAGCACGGTCAGGACCGCTTGCTGCGCCGCTACCCATCATCGCTTTACCCATCTCAGACATAACAGTACGTACGTCTGCAAAGTCAACGTTGATTAGACCAGGACGAGTAATCAGTTCAGCAATACCTTGAACCGCACCGCGTAATACGTCATTTGCTGCGCTAAACGCTTGAAGAAGCGGTGTGCCTGGACCCATTACTTTAAGTAGTTTTTCGTTTGGAATAGTAATCAGCGAGTCAACGTTGTTCGACAGCTCGACAATGCCCTGTTCCGCAAAAGAGGTACGCTTTTTACCTTCAAATGGGAACGGCTTAGTTACTACAGCTACCGTAAGAATACCCATTTCACGTGCGATCTTCGCCACTTCTGGCGCGGCGCCCGTACCTGTACCACCGCCCATACCGGCGGTGATGAAAACCATATCTGCCCCGTCTAGCGCCTGACGAATAGTTTCTCTATCTTCCTGGGCTGCTTCACGACCAATGTTTGGATCGGCGCCCGCACCTAACCCTTTGGTTACACTTGAGCCAATTTGAAGTGTAACGTCAGCACTTGAGCTACGAAGCACCTGTGCATCGGTGTTAACTGCAATAAATTCTACGCCTTCAATACTTTGAGACACCATGTGCTCAACCGCATTGCCGCCGCCGCCACCGACACCGATGACTTTAATTACGGCTTCTTCGCCGTGACTATCCATTAATTCGAACATACTTACTCTCCGGTTGTACGTCTTTTTCAACACTACGCCAGGTCATTCCCTCAGGCTAATTGCTTCCTGCTAGCCTTAATGCCGTAGCTATAGCGCCCCCAAATAAAATTAAAATTCACCTTTAAACCAGCTTTGCACTCGATGAAATAAGCTTTCACCGGTCTTCTGCGTACTGGACTTCTTATTATCAGATTGTACTTTGCCATATTGCAGCAGTCCTACGACTGTCGCAAATCCAGCGTCATCAACATATTCAGACAAGCCTTTTACGTTGATGGGTTTGCCCACGCGCACGGGCATCTGGAAAAGTTCTTCGGCAAATTCCACGGCACCTTCCATCTTAGCGGTCCCGCCTGTAAGCACAAGGCCTGCAGCGATTTGCTCTTCCAGACCGCTGGCACGAATTTCATCATGTACCAGCTCAAAAAGTTCTTGATAGCGAGGTTCAATTACCTCAGCTAATGTATGACGAGACATCACTCTAGCAGGGCGTCCGCCTACGCTAGGTACTTCAATGCTGTCTTCCATACTCACCATATCTTTCAATGCACAGGCGTAGTTCACCTTAATTTCTTCTGCATTGCTAATAGGTGTTCTAAATATTTTAGCGATGTCGCTGGTAATTTGATTACCCGCAACCGGTATAACCGCTGTGTGGCGAATAGCGCCATCAGTGTAGATAACCATATCCATAGTACCACCACCGATATCAACCACACATACGCCAAGCTCGCGCTCGTCGTCAGTCAGTACTGCATAACTTGATGCCAACGCTGAAAAGATCAGCTGATCGGCATTAAGTTCACAACGCTCTACACATTTCACCATGTTTTTCGCCATATCGTCGGCACAGGTAATAATGTGAGCATCCGCTTCCATTCTTACTCCTGACATACCGATAGGGTTCTTAATCCCTTCCTGCACATCAATGGTAAATTCTTGTGGTAACACATGTAGTAGACGACGTTCTGCTGCAATCGGCACACTACGCGCTGCATGAATAACGTTATCTACGTCTTCTTGTGTTACTTCCTGATTATTAATCGGTACCATGCCATTTTCATTTTGGCATTTAACGTGACGTCCCGAGATAGACATGAAAACTGAAGACACACGGCAATCTGCCATTAACTCCATCTCGTTTACTGCACGCTGGACTGATTTAACCACCAGGTTCAAATCGTTAACGCCGCCCTTATCCATGCCTTTCGATGCATGGGTGCCCACGCCAACAATACTGATTTGATCATCTTCTAGTAATTCACCCACCACGGCCTTTACTTGGCTGGTGCCGATATCTAGTCCTACAATCAAATTGCGTTCAGCAGGTTTTGACATGGTTTCCTTAACTCTCTTCATCTGTGGCGCTGTCGTCTTTCCATCCGACTGCTACGCCCGTGTCATAGCGAAGGTCGACGTATTTCACCGCCTTCTCTTGTTGCGCCAGAAGTGGATAAACATCAATAAAGCGTTGCAGCCTATCGATAAACTCCTGACGTCCTAAATTCAATTTAATGCCGTTTTTCAACTGCACTTGCCATGCAAATCGCTCGCTCAAGGATAATTCTTCTAACGTCATATCCGTTGTCGCAATTAGCGCATGCATGGCGTTGTAGCCCTCAAGGGCGGTTTTTTCACTGCCACCCGGGCCGTAAAGGCGCGGTAAATCTAATTTCACGCCCTCGTCGTTAAACGTATCGCCATAGGGGTTTAACAACAAATCTTCATTCCATTGGGCAACAGGTTGTTGCTCAACCAAATAAATTTTTAACGTATTTGGCCACTTTTTTCTTACTGACGCGCGATAAACCCAAGGCTGCGCTTCAACAAGTTCAAATACTTCGTTTACGTCAAGCGCAAAAAAGCTTCCAGGCTGCGCCTTGCGTATTAACCGCTCTAGCTTTGCAATATCGATGTGCTGATAATCACCAGAAAAATCGATAACCTGTACCGGCATTTGCTGTTCGTCTTGCAAATACTGGTTTGCTTTCAGTCCACCAAATACTAATCCTGCAATAACAAACAGTAAGAAAGCGACGCCGCCCCACACTGCCGTTTTGCTTTTGCCGCCCTTTTCAGAAGCAGGCTTCTTTTGATTAGTATTGGTATCAGCCACGTTTACGCCTTGTTTGCAACGTCATCGAAACTAGTAGAAAGAATACTTAGTACCAGTTCGTCAAATGTTAGTCCTGCAACTTTGGCTGCCTTCGGCACCAAACTTTTTTCTGTCATACCAGGCACTGTGTTCGCCTCTAGCAAATAAAATTGCCTTTGGTTGTCCTGCATAACGTCAATTCTACCCCAGCCGCTGCCAGAAATAGCGTCAAAAGCACGAGATGCTAGTTTTGCTAGCTGTGCTTCTTGCTCTTCAGACAAGCCGCTTGGGCAATAGTATTCTGTTGTATTATCCTGATATTTCGCAGCATAATCATAGAATGTATGTGGAGTAGACATGCGAATAGACGGCAACGCCTGTCCCTGCAATACAGAAACAGTGAACTCGGGGCCATCTATGTACTGCTCTAACAGGACTTGATTATCGTATTTAAAGGCGTCCTGAATGGCAGTTTCGAGCTGTTTAGCGCTTGTCACTCTTGCCATGCCAATACTCGACCCTTCTCTGGCCGGTTTTACCATGACTTCATTCCCCAATTTATCCATTATAGCGCTGCACTTACCAGCTTCAAAGTGCCTTTTATCAGCAATTTCATATTTTGCAGTGGGTAAGCCTAAACTTTGCCACACTTGCTTAGTATGAATTTTGTCCATTGCCAGTGCAGAACCTAAAACTCGACTTCCGGTATAGGGGATTTTCAGTAGCTGAAGAGCTCCTTGCATAGAGCCATCTTCACCACCACGACCGTGCAGCATAATTAGTGCTCTATCAACGTTTAGGTCGAGAAGATCGGTAAGCGGTCGCTCTGCTGGATCAAACGCAAACGCATCCACGCCTTGTCTCAACAGCGCGTTTAACACCGCATTCCCAGAATTAAGCGATACTTCGCGCTCAGCAGAATCGCCGCCAAGCAGTACAGCAACTTTTCCATACTCGTCCGGAGAGTGTGTTTTTTGAGAATGCATACCTACTGAAGGTTTAGACATCTTATTCCCCTTCCTTTGCAAGCGATGTTGCTTCTAATTCATGACGGGCAAGAAGCTTAGCAATTTGTCCGATATTTCCCGCGCCTTGTGTCATGACAATGTCGCCATCTTGCATGATATTCGCCAAAATAGCTGGCAAGGCGTCTTTGTCACCTACGTATACAGGCTCGATTTGACCACGCTGACGAATGGAACGGCACAACGCTTTACTGTCAGCGCCTTCAATAGGTTGTTCACTGGCTGCGTAAACATCCAGAAGCAACAAGGCATCCACACTCGACAGTACTTCAACAAAGTCTTCGTAAAGGTCGCGGGTTCGCGTAAAGCGATGTGGTTGATAAACCATAACCAAGCGCTTATCAGGCCAGTTTGCACGAGCCGCAGCGATAGTCGCCCTTACTTCGGTTGGGTGGTGACCATAATCATCCACCAAACACACCTCACCTTTGCTGGTATTAAATGTGCCTAACTGCTCGAAACGACGACCTATTCCACCAAAGCTGGCTAATGCGCGAATGATAGCGTCGTCATCTACACCTTCATCTGTTGCGACAGCGATAGCAGCAAGGGCATTTAGCACATTGTGGTTACCGGTGAGGTTCAACGTTATATCTAACGGTTCGCGTTCTGGGCGAATGACCGTAAAATTCGCTTTACCGAATGACAGAGAAACATTTTCTGCGCGATAGTCATTATGTGATTCAAAACCATAGGTAAGAATGCTTCGACCTATACGAGGGCGAATTTCTTGGATATTTGCATCGTCACCGCATACGATGGCCTGCCCGTAAAACGGTAGGTTCGACAAGAAATCAACAAAGGTATCTTTCACCTTTGAGAAGTCGCCACCATAAGTATCCATATGGTCGGCTTCAATATTGGTCACAACAGAAACCATCGGCTGCAAATGAAGGAACGACGCATCGCTTTCGTCAGCCTCTGCGATTAGATAACGGCTTTTACCCAAACGCGCATTCGTACCAGCACTGTTAAGCAAACCGCCGATAACAAACGTAGGGTCATACTCCGCTTCTGCGAAAATCGTTGAAATTAAACTGGTTGTGGTAGTTTTACCGTGGGTACCCGCCACCGCAATACCGTGGCGGAAGCGCATCAATTCTGCCAGCATTTCTGCACGGCGAATAATCGGAATGCGCTTTTCACGAGCCACGATAATCTCTGGGTTTTGCTCGTTGATGGCGCTAGAAACCACAATAACGTCCATGCCTTCAACATTTTCCGCACGGTGGCCTATTTTCACATCAGCACCTAATTCGCTTAAGCGCTGTGTCATTGGCCCTTCTTGAATGTCAGAGCCAGCAATAGCATAGCCTTCGTTTAGTAATACTTCGGCAATACCACCCATACCGGCACCGCCGATACCAATAAAGAATATATTTTTCACCCTGCGCATTTGCGGGCTTTCAAATGGGGTTTTAAAAACCATTAGTCCCCTACTCCTACCACGCTTTTAACGTGGCTTACTACATTTTCCGTGGCATGAGTGCTTGCACATGTTTTCGCAACAGCACCCATCTTTAAGCAGCCTTCAGGGTGTTGTAACCACTGACGTACCGCCTGCCCTAAATTTTCTTTCAATACAGATTGAGCAATCATCAGTGCCGCATTTTGCTTTACTAACGACTGCGCATTTTTTGTTTGGTGATCGTCAACCGCAAAAGGTAGCGGTACGAAAATCGCCGCGCGTCCGGCAGCTGCAACTTCACTTACCGTAAGCGCACCGGCTCTACAGACAACAAAGTCTGCCCATTCATAAGCTGCGGCCATGTCATCAATAAAATCACTGACATCGATTTTCGACATATCTGCGCCCACCGACGTGTAGGCTTTAATGACACCTTCACTGTTGCCTTTTCCACATTGGTGTTTGATTGATAAACCTTCTAGCACCCCGCAAGTCTCCGGCACGGTTTCATTGAGAATTTGTGCACCTAAACTGCCGCCTACAACAAGCATATTAAGACCTTGCTTATGCTCACTAGTGTTTTCAAAACGGCTTTCAAGCGTGTTTGCACGAACGTCTGCGTCAATGTCTACAGGCTTGGGCTTCACCTGCCAAATTTCGTCTCGAACAGGATTGCCCACAGTATGCACCTTAGTAGCGCCACCTGAAAATTGTACTTTCGCATCCTCAAAGCCCAGAAGCACCCGACTTGCGATTTTACTAAGAAGCTTATTGGTCATGCCTGCCGCGGCATTTTGCTCATGCACAATAACGGGAATGCCTAAACTTTTTGCGGCTACCCCGCCCGGGCCGCTTGCGTAACCGCCAAATCCGACCACGATATCAGGTTGAAGACGCTTTATAATTCGTCTTGCTGAAAATAAGCTTTTAACTAAAGCAATGGCGCCTTCAAAGCGTGCCGCGATGCCTTTACCACGAAGCCCTTTTACCGGAATAAAATGAATGGGAATGTCGTGCTTAGGCACAACTTGCGCTTCCATTCGCTCGGCGGTGCCTAGCCAATGAATATCCCAGCCTTCATTTCGAAGCGCGTTTGCCACTGCAAGACCAGGGAAAACATGCCCGCCTGTACCACCAGCCATAATCAAGCAACGCTTAGCCATTGTCAGCCTCCTGCGCTACGCGCGCGAGTATAGCTTTAATGCCAGCTTTTCCTTCATCTTCTGCGTTTGATGTTTTGACGCTAGGTTTAGCTTCAACCGTCGCCGTAGAAAAATCAGCTTCATCGGCCTTGCTCTCTACGCTCGCATCACCTTCAGTATGTGACCCTTTAGATTTGGACGCGCTTGTTGGTATCGGCTTTTTACGGCGGGCTTTACTCTTACCGGATTTGCTGTCGCCTCGGCCAATCGCCTGTACGCCATCAACCCGTAATTCAAAATCGATACGAAGTAATATGGCTACCGCTACTGACATAATGATAAGTGACGAGCCGCCGTAGCTAACTAACGGCAGTGTTAACCCTTTGGTGGGCAGAATACCTGCGCTTGCGCCAATATTTACCGCCGTTTGGAAACTAAACCAGATGCCAATGCTGTAAGCCAGATAACCATCAAACGCTCGTCCTTTTTCAAGTGCCTTGTTTCCAATGCTTAGCGCACGTAATACCATCCATAAAATAAGACCAAGCACGGCAAGTACACCAACAAAGCCGAGCTCTTCTGCCAGAATAGCCATAACAAAGTCGGTGTGTGCTTCAGGTAAGAACTCCAACTTTTGTAAGCTATTGCCTAAGCCTTGCCCGAACCAGTTACCACGACCATACGCCATTAAAGACTGAGTAAGCTGATAACCTGCACCAAATGGATCTGCCCATGGGTCTAAGAAGGAAGTCACTCGTTTAAGACGATATTCTTCAAACACGATTAGCGCCACTACCGCCAATATGCCTACAAACACCAGAGCGAAGAACTGCCACAGTCGTGCACCGGCTAAAAACAACAAGCCAATCGTGGTGGCAAACATCACAACAACTGTACCTAAATCTGGCTGTAGCAGTAGCAACATCGCTAGCACAAAGAACACCACAAGGGGCTTAATAAAGCCTTTTAGGTTCTCGGTAACTTCTTCGTAGCGGCGAACCAGATAACCAGCCAAATACGCAAAGAAGAAGAGCTTCGCCGGCTCGGCAGCTTGAATGGTTATTGGCCCAATCGCCAACCAACGGGTACTCCCGTTTACGGTTCTTCCCACTACCAATACTGCTAGCAATAGCGCTATAGCCGCAAGCAGAAGGTAGGGATTTGTCATGCGCCAAAACTGCATGGGTAAATTCAGTACCACCATAGCGGCAACCATCGCCCCAACAATATAAATACCGTGGCGAATAGCAAAATAGAACGGATTGTCGTGCAGCCTATCGGCCACCGGCATCGACGCGGAAGTTACAATTACAACCCCAATGCTCATTAGCGCGAGCGCAATTAATATCAGCGTTACGTCATAAGGGTGCGTTGCAGAAGGCTGCCCATCGTGTTTCGCAGCAAATAGTGCGCTAAGTTTGGTAGAGGCAGCCATCATGATACGGCCTCCACAGCGTCGTTGTTCTCACTGTGTATATTGTGGAGATCGTGCACGTCTTGTTTAAACACGTCACCGCGATGCATGTAGTTCTTAAACATATCTAAACTCGCACACGCAGGCGAAAGCAGCACTACATCACCAGGTGCAGCAAGTCTTGTTGCTGCTTTTACGGCGTCTTTCATCGTTGCCACACGGGTAGTATGCGCAAAACTCTTTTCAAACAAATGGGCATCTTTGCCTAAGGCAAACACATGAGAAACGTGCTGATTTAAATGCGATGTAAGATTCCCCATATCAGCCCCTTTAGCGTCACCACCTGCAATAAGGATAAGTTTCCCCTTTATAGTAGGGCCTATTCCTTCAAGGGCCGCGACAGTGGCGCCAATATTGGTTGCTTTGGAATCGTCGATATAGCGGATGTCGTTTACGCGGGCTATTTCCACACAACGATGTGGTGCAGCTTTAAAACTGTGTAGATGTTTAACCGCGAGCTCTGGCGAAACACCTAGCTGAAGGCAGATACCCAATGCAGCCATGATGTTTAGTACGTTATGCATGCCTGCTAAATGAATATCGCTAAGGGCAATAAGCTTTTCGCCATTAAACGTGATGTATAGACTTTGTTCATCGCAAAGCGTACCACCGTCACCGTCAAAAGACGCAATCGCAAACCCTGTGGTCGACTCTCCCAGTCCATATTCCACGATATTTTTTGACGCTAGCGACTCTTCATTAGATATGGCATTAGATACGCCATCAGATACTGAATTTGATGCAGCAATCCCCTTAGCATCGGTAATAAGCTGCTCGTAAGGTGCTACAAACTCGCCATCTCGCCACACAACTGCAGATTTCGCATTATCAAAAATGCGATGCTTGGCATCGATATAGGCTTCAAGGGTACCGTGACGGTCTAGGTGGTCATCGGAAATATTGAGCACAGTAGCAGCTTCAAGCACCAGGCTAGACGTAGTTTCAAGTTGAAAACTTGATAGCTCCATCACCACTACATCTGCATCACTTTGAAGCGCTTCAAGCACAGGGCGACCTACGTTACCCGCTTCAATGCTTTTTACGCCGCAGCTTTTGAGCAGATGGTTCACTAATAAAGTAACCGTGGTTTTACCGTTAGAGCCGGTTATACCTACTACGCGCTTAGCTGGCGTAGCACTACTCGTGGAGGCATTTAAACGGGCGAACAATTCCACGTCGCCGATCACCTCAACACCACACTTTTGCGCTAACACCACTTGTTCTATATTCAAAGCAAGACCCGGACTTAACACCAAAGTGTCTACACCATTAAAGTAATCTTCGCTTAGTGCATTGCAAGTGACCTTCTCTGCCATAAACGCTTGCATGTCAGTATCAAGACCAGCAGGTGCAGTAAAATTAGCACGGGTATCAAACGCTTTAACTGTTGCCTGTTTATGCAACAAAAAGCGCACGCAAGCCTGACCTGTAACACCCAGGCCACCGACTACATAACTATGCTCACGTACGTTATACGACATTAATGTTTATCTCTTTCCCGCTTATCTAAGTTTGAGGGTAGCAAGACCCACCAACACCAAAATGATTGAAATGATCCAAAAACGCACTATTACGCGCGGCTCTGGCCAGCCCTTCAATTCATAGTGATGGTGAATAGGTGCCATACGGAAAATACGCTGGCCACGCAGTTTGTAAGAACCTACCTGAAGAATGACTGAAACGGTTTCCATTACAAACACGCCACCCATGATGATTAACACCAATTCTTGGCGCACCAATACAGCAAGCACGCCTAGTGTGCCGCCTAACGCAAGTGAGCCAACGTCGCCCATAAATACTTGTGCCGGATATGTGTTAAACCATAAAAAGCCTAAGCCTGCACCGACCATGGCAGTGCACACAATTACCAGCTCGCTGGTAAGCGGAATATGAGGAATATTCAGGTATTCGGCAAAGTTAGCATTACCTGTCACATAGGCAAAAATGGCGAATGCGCCCGCCACCAAAATAGTAGGTACAATAGCAAGACCGTCTAATCCATCGGTAAGGTTTACCGCGTTACTTGTACCAACAATGGCGAAGTAAGTAATGATAATGAAGAATGCACCTAACTGCGGAAACACTTCTTTGAAGAAGGGCACCAACAGCGAAGTTTCAGCGCTCATAGTGGCACTGCTGTATAGATAAAATGCGACGCCTAACGCGACCACTGATTGCCAGAAATATTTCCAACGGGCGATGAGCCCCTTCGAATCTTTGCGGATCACTTTTCTGTAGTCATCGACAAACCCGATAATACCGTAGGCCACAACCACAGTTAGGGTTACCAACACATAGCGATTAGTAAGATCAGCCCAAAGCAGGCCGCTTACTACAATTGCTGCGAGTATGAGTAACCCGCCCATAGTGGGTGTGCCTGATTTGGATAAATGGCTTTGCGGACCATCATCACGTACGGTTTGACCAATTTGCATACGCTGCAAATAACGAATCATCTTAGGGCCAATAAGAATGGCAATAAGTAATGCGGTCAGCGTGCTTAAAATTGCACGAAGGGTAAGGTATGAAAATACGTTAAACCCTGAATCGAATTGTGTCAGCCAGTCGGCTAGCCAAATTAACATGCTATTCGCTCCCGACGGCTATCGTGCTTTCCCAGCGCAGAGGCCTCTACCGCCTCTACCACACGCTCCATTCTGGAACTGCGTGAACCTTTTACTAAAATTGAAATATCGCGCTGCTGCACTAACAAATCACTCTCCATTGCGGCCAACAAACTTTCAACATCGCTGAAATGGCCACTATTTTCATTAAACACAGCACTGGCTGATTGACTCAAAACACCCATGGTATACAGGTAATTAATTCCTTTTTCTTTAGCGTATTCTCCCACCTGCTCGTGGTAATAACGCGCTTTTTCGCCCAACTCTTTCATGTCTCCTAGAACAAGAACGCGAATGCCTGAAAAGCTACTTAGCGTATCAATTGCCGCATTTACAGACGCCACGTTGGCGTTGTAGGTATCGTCTAACAGGCGAACCTGTTCGGTGAGTTGTTTTACATTCAAGCGCCCGCTGACCTGCTTCATGGCAAGTAAGCCGTCGCGTACGTTTTCTAATGTTGCGCCAACTTGCAGCGTTAATGCCGCAGCAACAAGGGCATTCCCCACGTTGTGAACGCCAGGAATAGTGAGCTGAATAGACATATCACCTTGCGGGCAAACCAAGTGAAATGCGGCGCAGCCATCCAATCCAATGGTGATATCTTCTGCTCTAAAGTCAGCGTCGTTTTTCTGCTGCGGAGAAAACGTTAGCGTTTTGGTCTGTTTAAGTTTGCCCTGCCAAAATTCAGCAAACTGACTATCAACATTGACTACCGCCACACCGTCACTGCCTAAGCCTTTAAAAATTTCGCTTTTGGCGCGCGCCACGCCTAGCAAGCTGCCAAAGCCTTCTAAATGAGAGGCGGCGGCGTTTACTATAGTCGCTACGTCCGGCTTTACGAGGTTTGTGGTATAGGCGATTTCACCGATATGATTTGCGCCTAGCTCCATAACCGCGTATTCATGCTGAGGCTCCAGGCGTAAAAGGGTTAGCGGCACACCAATATCATTATTGAAGTTACCGTTTGTGGCTAATACATTGCCTCTTCGCTCCAAAATAGCGGCACACATTTCCTTCACGGTGGTTTTACCACTGCTTCCGGTGATGGCAATAGTTTTAGGCGCCACATAAGCTTTCACTGCCGCCCCTAACAGACCAAGTGCTTCTTTGGTATCTTCAACCATGATGACAGGTAACGAGGTCGCTACGCTTTCACTGGCAATAACCGCACTTGCTCCCGCTTTCTCTGCCGTTGAAATAAAATCATGGCCATTAAAATTCGGACCTTTCAAGGCTAAGTAAACTGCGCCATCTTCAAGAGTGCGGGTATCGGTACTTACCGCTGACACTTCAACGTCAGCAGCATCGTTCAATAATTTTCCATTAACCTTTTCGGCTATCCATGACAGCGTTGTTGTTATCATTTGCTGTACTCCTGTTGCAGTCGCGCCACAACTGCACGTTCGTTATAGTTAGTCTTTTTGTCACCGATAATTTGGTAATCTTCATGGCCTTTTCCGGCCACAATGATGATGTCGCTTTCATGCGCATGCTCAAGGCAATGACGAATAGCTTGCTCGCGATCGGGAATTGACACTGCCAGCTCACGGTTCTTCAAACCCGCAATGATATCCTCGGCGATAGATTCAGGACTTTCACTGCGACTGTTATCTGTGGTGATCACAATAGCGTCAGCACCAACCTCGGCAGCCTGCCCCATTAACGGTCGCTTGCCTTTGTCTCTGTCTCCGCCACAGCCAAACACACACCACACTTTGCCCGTTGTATGGAATTTGGCGCTTATCAGCACTTTCTCCAGAGCGTCTGGCGTATGCGCGTAGTCCACCACTAAGTTAGCCGCACCCGTTACAGGGAAAACTTCCATTCGCCCGGGTACAGGCGTGATTGCATTTACCGCGTTAACCACGTCATCAAAACGCTCACCTTCAGCGAGTAAGGTACCTATAGCACTAAGCACATTGCTGATATTGAACTTTCCGAATAGCGGCAGCGAAATAGCAGCGCTTCCCCACGAGCTCACCAGTTCAAAACTACATCCACCGGCATGATAAGAAGCATTTGTGGCGAAACAATGGCGACTTTGAGGATTGTTATGCTCTCGCAAGCACTCACTTTCACCGCTTCCATCCAGACCACTTTCGTCTATACCTGTCCAGACGCGTATAATCGACTTATCTGCTGCACCATCCCATTTCTTACTTTCATCATCATTAGCGTTTAATACCACAGCCTTTAAACCTGGCTGCTTTAGCAGCAAGCGCTTGGCTTTACCGTACTCTTCCATGGTGCCGTGATAATCGAGATGATCTCGAGTAAGGTTAGTGAAAACAGCGATATCGGTTTTTACTGTACCAAGCCGACCCTGAACCAATGCGTGAGAACTTGCTTCGAAGGCCGTATGGCGCACTTCACTTTGCACAAAGTCTGCCAACAAATATTGCATACGTATGGCATCGGGCGTAGTGTTTGCCGCCGGCGTGTTAGACCACTGGGTTTCATCGCCTTCGAACACACTGCTCCCTAGAGTTCCGATGCTTGCGCTACGCGTACCTAGCGCATCCTTAAGCTGGGTAAGCAATTGAACTGTAGAGGTTTTTCCGTTTGTTCCTGTGACTGCTACCGTCGTCATTTTCTGGGCAGGATAATCATAAAATGCAGCTGCTAATGCAGAAAGCATTTGTGGCAATTCATACAAGGAGATAATGACGCTGTGGTCACGCATTTCCATCTGACCATGGGCACTACTGTCTTCAGTTTGCGCCAGAATTACACGGGCCCCTAAACTTATTGCCTGGGGTATAAAATCTCGACCATCGCGTTCGTGGCCCTTAATCGCCAAAAAAGCCAAGCGTGTATTCACTTCTCGGCTGTCTAGCGTTAAACCTTCAATACGGATATCTGGGGCGTCTACACCAAATTTCGCCAACAAGGCTTTTATACTTTGAATAAAGGCACTAACTACCACTTTGACCTCCTTTCAATAAGCGGCTAGATGTAACCTGCTTGTCATCGGGCGTAACGTTTAACATGTGCAGTGCGCCACCCATAATTGATGAAAAGACAGGTGCAGCGGTATCCCCCGCGTGATACAAGTCACCGCCGGGTTCGTTGATCAATACAATTGTCACTAATCTTGGGTCAGACACAGGTGCAATACCGGCGAAAATGTTGACGTACTCTTCACCGTACCCGCCTGCCACCGCTTTTCGGCTTGTTCCTGTTTTACCAGCAACGCGATACCCTGGTACCGAGGCTTTAATTGCCGTACCGCCACGCTGGGTTACACTTTCCATCATCTGAACAATAGCTTTCGCGTTTTCTTCGCTAATCACCCGCTCAGACTGTGCTTGCCAAGAGGGTTGCTCTGGTGACTTGATGATATTAAGCGGAGTTTTTATACCGCCGTTTGCCAGCGTCGCGTAAAGACGCCCCAACTGTGCTGTTGTCACAGAAATGCCGTACCCAAACGACAGCGTGGCTAATTCAAATTCAGACCAACGACTGCGCTCATGGAAAATACCGCTACTCTCACCCGCCATATTCAGCCCGGTATCGCTCATTAAGCCCATGTTGTAATAGGTATCAAGCAGGAACTGTTTAGGCACAGAAAGCGCCAGCTTTGATGTACCCATATTCGAGGAATGCTGAATGATTTCTTCTAGCGTGAGTTCGCCATAATTACGCGAATCTTTAACTAGGCTTCCACCTAAACGCATCCATCCTGGGTGGGTGTTTACCGAATCTTCAGGCTCTACTTCACCAAACTCTAACGCAGTAAGAACCGCCAGCGGTTTTAGCGCCGAGCCTGGTTCGAACGCATCGGTAATAACTCGGTTACGCATTCTGTGTGCAGAAATATCGCTTCTGTCATTCGGATTGAACGACGGTGCATTCACCATGGCTAACACATCACCGCTTTTTACATCGATGACAATGGCGGAAGCCGAGCTTGATTGGTAATAAATCATGGCTTCTTTAATTTCTTTATAAGCAAGTGCCTGAATACGCTGATCGATAGTCAGCTGCAGGTCGCCTGCTTTTTCGCCTGATTTTGTTTCCAAGATTTCAACCTGACGACCTTTCGCGTCGCGGCGTATTTTACGAGAACCCGGCGTGCCCGTTAGCCACTCGTTATACATGCGCTCTAGACCTTCAACCCCTGTATCATCAACATCGGTTACGCCGATTAACTGCGCTGAAACTTCGCCTGTAGGATAGTAGCGGCGACTTTCTCGACGAAGATAAATACCGGGAATGTCCAGTTTATCAACGTACTCTGCCATGGCAGGAGACACCTGACGCTGCAAGTAAACAAAGCGGCGTTTAGGGTTTGCCACTTTCTCTTTGAGTTCATTGACGTCTTGGCGCAGTACGTCTGCCAGTGCTTCCCAGCGGCGTTCTTCCTCGAAGCCGTTGTTTTCATGGATAACTTTAGGGTCTGCGTAAATGGCGCGAACAGGTACACTTACCGCCAGTTCAACACCATTTCTATCGGTAATGAGCCCGCGATAGGTTGGCATATCACGGGTTCTTAGTGTGCGGTTGTCGCCCTGTTGAATAAGCTCGTCTGGCTCAATAACTTGAATGTAGGCCGCACGGGCGGCGAGCACGCTGAACACCAGCATGATCACTACCAGCACAACGACAAAACGCCAGTGCACTAAGCTTGGCGTGACATTTTGTTTTGCACCGGTCTTTTTACGTTGGCGAGAAAGCGCGGTTGTACTCATTTTAACCTCACCACTACTTCATCATCTGCGGTTGGACGGTACATTTCTAATTGTTTTTCAACAAGGTTTTCTATGCGGTTGTGCTCGGTTAACGCACGTTGCTCAAGCACAAGGTTACGCCACTCTACATCCAGCTCATCTTTCTCTTGCATGAGGTCTTCAAGGGCAATGACCTGCTGTCTGTTGTGATGGCTGCTAAGCGTTACCGCCATAGCACTTACGATAACCATTAAATACAACAAAACCCGCAACTTGTTGCGGGTCAAATCTGAAACAATTATTAGCAGTAATTTAAAATTAGTGCTGGCCTTGTCTGGCGCGGCTTTGGTCATAACTTTTCTGCCACACGTAATACCGAACTGCGAGAGCGAACGTTGTTCGCAATCTCCTGTTCTGAAGGTTTTATCGCTTTGCCCAAGGCTTTTAGCACTTTATCTGCATCTATTTCAGCCTGAGTAATCGGTAAGTTGTGTGGTACTGATTTCCCTTTACTTTGATCCTTAATGAAGCGTTTTACTAAACGGTCTTCAAGCGAGTGAAACGAAATAACGGCAAGACGACCTTCTTTCGCCAACACCTGTGTCGCTGCTTTAAGCCCGACGCGAAGTTGCTCCAGCTCCGCATTGATGTAGATGCGAATGCCTTGGAACGCGCGGGTAGCCGGATGTTTAAACTTATCCTTTACAGGAACCGCTTCGTCGATGATCTTGGCTAGCTGTGCAGTGCGTGTGATAGGCGTTTCTTTGCGTGTGTTCACAATGGCGTGGGCTATGCGTTTGCCGAACTTCTCTTCGCCAAACTCTTTAATAACCTGCGTAATGTCTTGTTCTTCGGCGTTAGCCAACCAGTCTGCAGCACTTTGTCCACGTGAGGTGTCCATACGCATATCAAGCGGCCCGTCACGAAGGAAGCTAAAGCCACGCTCGGCATCATCTAGCTGTGGTGAAGACACACCTAAATCCATGAGTACGCCGTCTATCCTACCGGTTAGTCCCAGCGCTTCGATTTCTTCTGCCATATCACCAAACGGTGAGTGGATAATGCTAAAACGCTTATCTTCGGCGAAACGTTCTGCCGCTTTGATTGCTTGCGGGTCACGGTCAAAGGCGATGAGTCGCCCGTGTTCACCCAATGCATCCAAAATATGTGCTGAGTGCCCCCCACGGCCGAAAGTGGCGTCGATGTAGATACCGCTCGGTTTAATCGCTAGGGCTTCAATGCATTCATCAAGCAATACTGAAATATGTTTAAATTCGCCAGGCTGCGTCATAGAGAAAAGTCCTGTAATCGTTCGGTAAGTTCAAATTCGCCTTTGCGTTCGGTGTCTATATCAGCTTCAACTTGTTGTGCCCAAATATCGGCATCCCAAATTTCGAATTTGTTTAACTGACCAACTAACATGACTTCTTTTGAGAGTTTTGCGAAACTTCGCAGTGGAGTAGGAACAAGAATGCGCCCGCTTTTATCCATCTCACCTTCAGAAGCATAACCTAGTAGCAATCGCTGCAAACGACGCTCGGCTGGGATCATGCTTGAAAGTTTAGAGAGTTTAAGCTCAATCTCTTCCCATTCGGGAAGTGGGTAAAGTAGCAAACAACTTTGTTGTGTATCGACTGTGCAGACCAGTTGTCCCTGACAATCATCCAGCAGCGACTGACGATACTTCGTCGGTATAGCCAGTCTGCCTTTTGTATCCAGATTGATTGCGTTAGCGCCGCGGAACATTCCCCTAGCCTTTTATTATTTGCTCTTGGTTTTCTTGTTTTTTGAGTACTAATCTGCAAAGTGATGATGATTTGATCCACAATTCGCCACATTTACCCACTGAGATACAGTTTAGGTATCAATGATCCCCACTGTCAAGTAGAAAAAAGGCGTGAAAGCCGCATAAATACTGGGTTTGAACTGGTTAGATATACAGTGTTTTTAGGAAGTATATGATTAGGCGTGTAAAAAAGAATAAAAAATATTCAGGCAAGGAAAAAGAAAGGGGCAATTAATCGATGAACTGCAATTTTTGAACAAAGTTGAACTGCTATTTTTACTTAATGATATGAGACGTGATCTTGCGATTGTATCTACGGGCGATTTCAGCTTCATTCAGCACAGGCTAGTAATGAATAAAGCTGCAGCCCTTTTCCGGTAACGTGAAAAAGCGAGTGAGCTAACACTAACGAGTGCTAACTCACTGCATTTGCATCACTTCGAGCTAAGGCGTAGTAGTAGCTGAGACATGTTAACGCTTAGCGAGAATCAAGGTGCCCTAACCTAGAAACGATAGGATGCGGTAAGCGAGGCCACGTCGCTATCTACATCGCTATCAATATCTGTTTCATAGCTAGCTGACACTGAAAATTGCTCATTTACCCAGTAATCAAGCGCAACACCTGCGGTTTTTACATTATCGAAACCATCTGGTGCATTGGTATAGCTATAGCTTCCCTGAACGCTCAAACCTGGAGTGAAGAAGTATCTGGCGCTGCCCGATAAAACGTCAACATCGTCTGCTACGTACTGAGCGGTAAAGTCCCAGCCCGTTCCCGCGTTGCCTACCGTGGTATAGCGTGTAAAAACAAGTGGTGAAGTCTCATTCTCACTTTCGCTGTAACTTTCTCCACCGGCATTAAAGTCGTAAGTGGCACGCTGATAGATTACACCTGCACCAATTTGCCATTGACGCGACAAGTTAAACCCTACCTTCAGGTCAATATTGGTATAGTCCTCGTCACCGAATTCATCGTCAAATTTACTGTGAGCGCCTTCTATAGCAAGCATCCAAGTATCGTCTAAGTAAAAAGTACTGCCTAGGTTAAATACATCGATACCATCGAGTGTGGCATAGCCGCCAGACAAACTAGATACGCGCTGTAGATATGGGTTAATTAGATAAGCACCGCTATTGCCACTGACTTCATTCAGGTAGCGCACATATCTTGCACCGTAAAGGTTGTCATCTAACCCTTCAAAATCAACAACTGTAACTTGTACTTCGTTTTGCGTAGCAGCATGAGCAGCTGACATTGAAAATACTGATGCGGTGATAATTGAAAGTGCAGTTAACGTAGTTTTTAGCTTATTAGTGTTAGTGTTCATGTCTTTGTCCTTAAAAATGTGTTGGGAACTGTAATAACCAGCCCGCATAAGATAAGACATTCAAACTTAACGATTTCTGAACGAAACATGACGAAGTCTGAACGAGTGCAAAAGACATAAAAAAACCCGCTGTTAAGCGGGTTTTTGATATTCAGAATTGAGAAGCTATTAAGCTTTTGGTGCCGCTTCAGCGTCAGCTTTAACCGCTGAAAGTTGCATGCTGCGAATTGGGTTCGCGGTGTCATTAGAAAGCTCAACAAGGCGGTTAAGCTGGCCAACAGACATCATAACTGCATAGATAGCGCCTAGGAAGCCTTGCTTATGTAGCTCAAGTACCTGATCTTCAGGTAGCTCAAGAAGCTTCTTCTCGTTGATGCTCATCATGCCAGTAACGTTGCGCTGCTTACCGTCTTGGTAAGTAAGACGAATTTGAATTGGATCAAGAAGGTCTAACTCAACAACTTTAGCAACAAAACGCTGTGTTAGCATTTCGCTATTCGCAAGGTCTGCTAGGAATTTCTGACGGCTATCAAGGAACTCGCTTGCTTCACCAGCTTCGGTAAACAGAGGCTGACCTTCGTCAGAGATAAGATCAGAATTTTCATCAATGTAAACACCAAGCTTGTCGCCGTCCGGACGTACGTCGAATGGGTAGCGAAGAATGTTCATTGGTACGTGAGGACCTTTCCAGCTGTCGCCAGTAAGGAAAAGGTTTTGACCTTGTTCCATACCTAGCATAGTAACTACGTGGTGACGCTGAGTGTTAGTGTCTTCGATAAATACTAGCGGCATAGTTGCTGCTAGTTGAGCAAACTCACGGATTGATGCTGCTGCAAGGTGTGTACCTTTCGCAAAGCTGAAAGATGTATTTACCGCAACCTTTAGGTCTTTATGCTTTTCTTTATCTAGCGGTACAAAATTAATAGCCATATTTATTTCTCATACTTGTTAGCTGTGGCCCCGGCTTGATTATGTGAGAAGAGCGGGTGCCACTAAAAATTACGTCGGCCGCGCTGATGCATATTTGTCATCGATAGTTGGCGGAGCGCTTGGGAGTATCCCGTATTCGCGCAATGAAGTCACGCAGTCTTCACCATAACAAGTTTTAAATTTTTATTGCAATGTAAACTTGAAGTAAACAAGCACAAGCGCTCTAAAAATGAGCAATTATGGGTAATTTAGAGGTTAATGAGAACAATCAGTAGTAAATGCTTGGCTAATGAAAGCCTATTGTCGCGATATGCATTATCCTTTAGTCTCTACTAATCCAAGCGATGATAAACAAAATAAGGATTTTCTATGAAGGGGCGCTTCCCACTTTCATCTTGCGCATTAATTATCTCTGCGCTTTTTGCTTCACACTCTGTACTTGCTGAGACTTCTACTTATTCAGCATCTGAAAAAGCTATCAACATCGCGAAAGAAACCATTATTGTAGATGGTCACATAGACGTTCCTTATCGCGTAAAGGAAAAGTGGGTTGATGTCACTAAAGCCACGCAGGATGGCGACTTTGACTACCCGCGCGCAGTAGCCGGTGGTTTGAACGCCCCTTTTATGAGTATTTATGTGCCCGCTAGTTTAGATAACTCTCCAGAGTCTACACAGCTTGCCCATGAGCTCATCGATTCAGTAGAAGCCATTGTTGCACGTGCACCTGATAAATTTGCCATTGCTAAAAGCCCTTCTGACGTAAAATCCCAGTTTGAAAAAGGGTTAATTTCACTACCAATGGGTATGGAAAATGGTTCTCCTATTCAAGGTGACTTGGCGAATCTAAAGGCTTTTTACGAGCGCGGCATCCGCTACATTACCCTCGCTCATAGTCAGGCCAACCACATTTCTGATTCTTCGTATGACCTGCGCAGAAAATGGAAAGGCCTTAGCCCGTTTGGCAAAACCTTAGTGGGCGAAATGAACAACATCGGCATCATGCTAGATATTTCCCATGTGTCTGACGACGCTTTTTATCAGGTTATTGAGTTAACAAAGGTGCCAGTCATAGCATCACATTCTTCACTGCGCCGCTTTACCCCTGGTTTTGAGCGCAACATGGACGACGAGATGATCAAAAAACTCGGCGAAAATGGCGGTGTTATTATGATTAACTTTGGTTCTAGTTTTGTTTCTAAAGAAGCTGGCAAGTGGCGCAGTGGCCTTACTGCAGCGCGCAAAGCGCTGGTTGAAAAAGAAGGCGAAGACAGCCCTAAGCTAGAGAACTTTGAAGAGAATTATCGCAAAGAAGTACCTTACCCTTATTCAACCCTTGATGAAGTGCTTGACCATATCGATCACGTGGTAAAACTGATTGGTGTTGATCATGTAGGGATTGGTTCAGACTATGACGGTGTAGGTGACTCACTCCCCATTGGGCTTAAAGATGTGGCGAGTTTTCCAAACCTAGTACAAGGATTGCTGGGTAGAGGTTATAGCCGTACCGACATTGAAAAGATACTGAGCGGAAACCTTTTACGCGTTTGGCAACAAGTGGAAGACTATGCGGCAGCGCACTAGTCGCGCAACACTTTAAAAATGAAGCGTAGGGAAGCGTGTTATCGCTTCCCCATGCTTTCTCTACTCTACTGCACTTTCAACTCTATTATTTTTTGCGTGACACAATTAAGTAAAACGCACTTGGCAATACCAACAGCGTTAATACCAGTGCACTCGCCATACCGCCTACCATAGGCGCCGCAATGCGCTGCATCACCTCACTACCAGTTCCAGTGGCATAAAGCACAGGCAACAAGCCCACAATAATAGAAAGCGATGTCATCATAACTGGGCGAAGTCTTGCCGAGGCGGCATGGACAATAGCCTTTTTCACAAGCGCATCTTTTTTAGTGTGGCCATTTTCTGTTTCGTGGCTAGTGAGTGCTTCTGATACATATTGGTTTAGATAGACCAGCATGATAACGCCTATTTCTACCGCTACACCTGCTAAGGCAATAAACCCAACACCTACCGCCACCGACAGATTGAAGTTAAGAAGGTAAAGCAACCATACACTGCCCACCAGCGCCAACGGTAAGGTAGCGAGTATGAGTGCCACATCGCGAAGGCGTTTAAATGCCAGATAAAGCAAAAGGCAGATAATGGCTAACGTTAGCGGTATAACCACCGACAGTTTTGCTTTCGCGCGCTCAAGGTAAGCAAACTGCCCCGCCCACGTAATGGAGTATCCAGTGGGTAAATCAAGGTTCTGTGACAAATGACGTTTCGCGCTATCTACATAACCCCCTAAGTCAATACCCGTGGCTGAGTCTGACGAGATATCAATGTATACCCATCCGTTTAATCGGGCATTTTCGCTTTTAATCCCAGCCGGCCCGTCGTCAATACGCACGGTCGCGACATCGCCAAGGGTAATGTGAACACCGCTTGGTGTGACGAAAGGCATGGATGCTAAAGATTCAGGCGTATCGCGGTAGTGCTGTAAAAAGCGCATGGCAATAGGAAAACGCTCACGCCCTTCCACTGATTGTGTAACCACTTTGCCGCCCACTGCCGAGCCTACAATACTGTGAACATCGTCTATCGTCATGCCGTAGCGCGCCGCCAACTGCCTGTCGATATCGATATAAACGTAACGGCCACCCACCACACGCTCAGCGTATACTGATGCGGTATTGGGCAGGTCTTTAAGCAGTATCTCAATATCCTTTCCAATGGCTTCAATGCCCGCTAGGTCAGGCCCCGCAATCTTGATCCCAACAGGGGTTTTTATCCCGGTTGCCAACATGTCGATACGAGTTTTAATTGGCATTACCCACGCATTGGTCAGCCCTGGAAATTGCACCAGAGCGTTAAGCTCTTCTTTGAGCTTTTCAGTGGTCATGCCCTCCCTCCACTGCGCTTTCGGTTTAAGCTGAATGAAGGTTTCAATCATCGTCAATGGTGCAGGGTCTGTGGCCGTATCTGCGCGTCCAATTTTCCCAAATACCGATTCTACCTCGGGCAAAGTTGCAATAAGCTTATCCGTCTGTTGTAAAAGCTCTCTGGCTTTACCCACTGAAATACCCGGGTAGGTAGTAGGCATATACATCAAATCGCCTTCGTCCAGTTCGGGCATAAATTCGCTACCTAGTTGGCTTAACGGCCAGTACATGGAAAGCAATAAGCAAAATGCCCCCGCCAAGGTGAGCAGTGGATAGTCAAGCAGCCGCGTTAGCAATGGCTGATACACACGTTCTAAAGCTCGATTTACCGGGTTCTGGGCTTCAGATCGTATTTTTCCGCGTACGAAATAACCCGCCAGCACAGGAACTAAAGTAATTGCCAGCGCCGCAGCTGCTGCCATGGCATAGGTTTTGGTAAAGGCAAGAGGCGCAAAAAGACGCCCTTCTTGTGCTTCTAATGCAAAAACAGGAATAAAGGATACGGTTATAATTAGGAGCGCAAAGAATAAAGCTGGGCCAACTTCTGTGGTCGACTTAATCACCAGTTCCCAACGTTTGGCTGCCGAAAGCTTTGCAGAGGTTGGTATAGATGTTCGCGACTGGGCACTCCCTGTCCCCACCTGACTTGCTGAAGCCCTTTGACTCGCTGAGGCTCCCTGACTTGATGAAACAGCATGCTGATGAATGTGCTTGTGTAAATTTTCAACCACAACAATAGCGCCATCCACCATTGCACCGATAGCGATAGCAATGCCACCTAAAGACATAATGTTGGCATTAAGTCCCTGCAGCTTCATTACGATAAAGGCGGCGAGAATACCAATAGGCAAACTGATAAGCGCAACCATAGATGAACGTATGTGAAACAAGAAGATAGCGCATACCAAACCAACAACCAGCAATTCCTCAACTAGCTTATTGGTGAGGGTATCGACGGACTTATCAATAAGGGTGGAGCGATCGTACACGGGAACGATATTCACCCCTTCCGGCAAGCTCGCTTTTAATGAATCCAGCTTAGCTTTAACCGCATCGATAGTGGCTTTTGCGTTTTCGCCATAGCGCATAACTATAATGCCACCCACGGTTTCGCCATTCCCGTTTAGTTCAGCAATACCGCGGCGCATCAAGGGACTTTCTACCACTTGTGCTACATCGTTAATCGTTATGCTAACGCCGTCCTTAATAACACCTGTGGGCAACGCCAGTATGTCGTCAATCCCCTGAATGTAGCTTTGCGCACTAACCATGTACTCTGCCTCGGCCATTTCAATAACCGAAGCGCCTGACGCGCGGTTACCCCGTTTAAGGGCAATTTCTATCATGGATGGCTGAATGTTGTAGGCACGTAATTTTTCAGGGTCGACAATAACTTGGTATTGTTTAACCATCCCTCCAACAGACGCAACTTCAGATACGCCTTCAACTGACTGAAGCTCAAACTTTAAGAACCAGTCTTGCAACGCCCTTAACTCACCAGCATCTAGCGCATTTGGCTGACTAGCATCGTTTTCCAACGCATAAATGTAAACCCAACCTACCCCTGTCGCATCTGGACCTAGCTGAGGTGTCACGCCTTCTGGAAGTTGCGAAGACGCTTGGCTTAGGTATTCCAGAACTCGGCTTCGAGCCCAGTACATGTCTGTATCGTCATCAAAGATTATATATACGTAGGCATCGCCGAAGAATGAATACCCTCGCACCGTCTGTGCGCCAGGCACTGACATTAGCGCAGAGGTGAGAGGAAACGTCACCTGATCTTCGACCACTTGCGGCGACTGACCGGGATAGCTTACTTTCACTATGACTTGGACATCAGATAAATCAGGGATAGCATCAACGGGGGTGTTTTTCACCGCCCAGACACCCGCAATACTGAGCATGATAGCGCTCAGCAATACCAGTATTCTATTGTTTACCGACCAGCGAATTACCGATTCAATCATGGTGCATATGCTCCTTATGATTTATCGATTTTTGTTCTGCCGACTTGTGAGCATCGCTTTGGTTTTCATCGCCCTTCCGCTCGCCCGCATTATGTTTATGATTGCTGTGACCTGAGTCATGCACCATACCCTTGTCCACCGCATTTTCACTACGCTTTCGTATATCAATAACCGTGAATTCTTCGCCAGTCACAAAGGTGAACATGATGTTGTCTCCTTCACTAAACTGAGATAAGTCAATATGCTTTGATACCGCAAATGACATTGTCGCAGGTCCCCGCCCCCATTTTTCAATCGGCCCGCGAGCGATCACTAACTTTGCGTTATTCGAAGCGCCATTCGTTTCGGTGTCAGCTGGCAATTCAATTGCCTCAATAGTACCTGTTGTCGTGGCCTGGTGATCGGGCGCTTTCATTCGCTCAAAGTCACTGCTTTTCGACGACTCTGAATCAATCAAAAATTGTGCTGATACCACAACATCATCCTCTGGGAGCAAGCCTTCAACTACTTCAAAATGTGTACTATCGCTTTGTCCCAGTGTTACGCGTACCGACTTAAAATTGCCATCGCCATCACTGAGTACCACTTTTGCGCCCTCAGCCGTGCGAATAACGGCGCTGCGAGGAACCAGTAACGCTGCCTTGCGTTGAGTAGGCGTAATTACAACGTGAGCAAACATATTGGGCTTTAAAGTATGATTGTTATTGTTTAGCGGTATGCGCACTTTCAATGTTCGGGTTGTTTCTGACAAAGAAGGATAAATATACTCTACGTGACTTTCCCATTTAGCATCAGACGCATGGTCCATTTCGTCGAGGGTAACCACAGCGCCATTATGAGGCGCTATGATTTGCGCGTACTTTTCAGGCACCTCTGCAATCACCCACACCGTATCTAGCTGTGCGACGCTCATCAAGGTTGTCCCGGGCTGAACGTAAAACCCCTCCCGAATATTCAGCGCTTCTACTACCCCGCTTTGCGGCGCGTTAAATGTGACGGTTTGTGCTACCCGTCTACTTTTCTGCAATTCTTCGATAACGCCCTTTGATAGCCCTAGAGTTCTTAGGCGCTCGGCTGCACCCTCAATTAAACGTGAATCTCCTCGCTTAAGAGCTAAAACGTATTCTTCTTGTGCGCTAACTAATTCTGGCGAATACAGGGTATAAAGTGCCTGTCCTTTTTCTACTTTCTCTCCTTGGGATTTAATGAAAAGCCTGTCGACCCAACCTGATACTCTAGGGTGGATGTGCACAATGCTATCTTCATCGTAAGCAACGTTGCCCACCGCCGTTACGGTCTGTTGAAGTGTTCCAATGGTAACGGGCGCGACTTTAACACCTATATTGTGCTGTACATTTGGCGCAATCATTACGGTACCAGGCGTACGCTCATTACTTTTCGCAGATGTTGCTTCGTCATTGGCGTATACTGGCACCAAGTCCATTCCCATCGGTGACTTTCCCGGTTTGTCACGGCGATAGCTGTCATCCATAGGCGCTACCCAATATAAAGGGGCTTTATTGTCAGCTTCGTCGCTGTGAGTGTTTACTCCGCTGTGGGCACTTTCACCATTTCCGTGTTTTGATGAATCAGACAACAATAGTGAGACCAAGCCGAACGCTATCAGGCCGCCAAATAGCAGACCTATTAGCAAGCCCTTTATTAGCGTGCTTTTTGTATCTGGAGCAGGGTTAGTTGAAGATGTCATATTAACTACTCTTTATTCGAAAAATGGGCGTGAGTGGGCAGGTACAAATAAGCAAGTGACGCCAATGTTCTGGCGCGCTCTATGTCGATTTTGAGTAAATCATCCTGTACCTGTACTTGCTTGAGGTTGGCATTGACAACATCACCGATATCACCGGTGTCTGTGGTATAAGCTGTCAGTTCAGCTTCAGAAAGTTGCTGTGTTTCACCAATTAACGCCGTTTCATAAAGCGCTTTGCGCTCACTTAGCGCCGACAAGCGTGATTTAAGCACCTCTGCGTTCGCGGCAAGCTCGTTCACTTTCAAGCGGAAGTCCGTTTCGGACGCACTCATTTTGGAAGCCGCTGCGGCTATTGAAGCGTCTTGACGAGACTTATTGAAAAACGGAAGGTCTACTTGAACACCAAGTGACACAAAATCAGCCCGGCTTGCGCCATTTTGCGCGTCTTGTCTGTATCCATAGCTTGCTTCAAATGCCCACTGAGACTTAGTTTGTTCTCGCGCTATATTTAAATTTTGCGCCTCTATCTGGGTTTGAATCTTAAGTAATGTTGCCTCAGGATGATGCTGTAGTATTGAAAAAGGCTCACTGCTATCAATAACCGTTAAGAACGAAGAAAGGCTTAGGTTGCTGTCATTTAAAATGGCATCGACTTCAATGGCGTCTTGCGTTGATTGAGCCAGCGGTGCGCTTACAGAGTCATCTAGCGGCGCACCAAACCATTTTGAAAGTGCCGATCTCGCTTCATTTTTTTGCTGGTAGGCCTGTACGTATTTATCGTCTAAAGACAACAATGCCAAGCGCACTTGCAGTATGTCTTGCTGCGCCGCTGCACCAACGCCTTGGCTGTATCTGGATTCGGTAAAATCGAGCAGCTGTGTAAGCAATAGCTTCTCTTTGTCTAATAAGCCAAGGCGACGTGCTGCGTAAACCCAGTTTAACCAGGTAAGCGTGACTTCACGCTTAAGCCACGCCTTTCTCGCTTGGCTCTCTACCGACATTTGATCAGCCATAACTTGATACTTTTGCTGGCTGTAAAGGTTTTCATCGCCTCGCGGTAACTGCTGCTTCAAACCAACTTTAAATTGCGTCATAGGCTCTTGGTCAAATGCGAAGCCGTCTGTAGGCAAGTTTTGCACAGACGCTGAAACCTGAGGGTTTGCCCAATATGATGACGCTTCTGCTTCTGCATTAAAGCGATCCTTTCGATGCGCATTCCCTTTAAGTAAAGGGTCGTGTTGAATAGCTAACTGCAGCGCTTGTTCTAAGCTTAACGGTTGCGCCTTAGCAGGCTTGATAAACAAGAGAAAAGAAGTAAGCACGAAAAATACGATAAACACTGTGCTCGCGCTACAGGGCCTATCAGCGCTAACGCCCTCTTTATTAGATACCAGATAAATGCTCATGGATAACATCACTTTCCAAGCGTAATGCGTGTTGAATTCGTCTGCTTTTCGCTGCCTTTGACAAAGGGAGTTAGCAAAAAAGCGTGCCACGCGTTACAGAGATAAAAAGGTTAGAGGCACTTTAAATCGAAGTAAGGACTTCGTTAGATAAAATACATCCCTATGCGAAACAAATCCGCAAGATAGATCTATGCTGTGAGCAGTGATTTAGGTGGGCGAAACTGCCCAAAATGAAGGGTTTTGCACTGTCCTAAAACAGGAGCAGTGGCCGCCATTCTCGCTACCAATACTTCGGTCTCGAAAGTAGGCTGTAAAAGCGCGGTTGCGCTTAGGTTTAGACAGTGATCGGCAGGACAGTTACACTCATCCTTGCAACAAGGCATGTTGTCCATTTGCGCTGCATTTGCGCTATCAAACGCTGCATCGCCGACTTCACTCATTTTGTCTGCATTGCTGTTCGCAGTTAATGCCGCACCTTGCGATGACATTCCCTGATGTTGGCAATGAGTGTTCGAGAATTCGGATGGTCCCGCAGGCTTTCTAATTACACCGTTTTTTGCGTAGGTGTTACCCTCTGCATCTGACAGATAAGTTGAATGAGAAGCATGAGACGAAACAGAATTTTCTGCCATCGCAGATACAGAATGAGTGTGGTTGAAAGTATGTTCAACAGACACGGCGCGACCTGATGACACAAGGGACATCATCAAGAAGAATATAAAAACTAACGAATTGACGTTAGATTCTTTATACCATTTTGGCGCTAAACCAAACTGAAACTTACTCAAGTGCTACTCAAAGGGTTTCTGTGTCATTGATAATATGGGTTAAATAATAGCTTGTTGTCGAGAGCCAGTAAAGCTCACTTATAACGCATACTGGCTCCAACCTTCTAGAATTGCGACAAATAATCCTGCAACATCAAGCTCATGGTCGGGAACAAGGGGTTTGCTTTAGGTACCGCACACTCTTCTTGCTGATTAACCATGTTTGCATTGAAATTCATTTGTTTAAGCAGTCGAGGACTAACGACTAAGTCTGCGTGGCACAACGCATAAGACTCATCAATAACAAAAAAGGTATTAGGGCCTTTACTCGCTTCCATTAACTGCTCTACGCCATAAATAGGCGTAGTCGCATCGGCTTGAGAGTGAGCAGCAAATAAAGGCACTTCCACTTGCTTGCCTTCTTCGACTTTGTCGCGAATGGCGTTTATTAAGTCCATCAACTCCAACCCAGCTAAGCCCGCCACATTAGGGTATTTATAGGGATTGGGGCCATGGGTTTGATAGCTTCCATCAATAATTCTGGCTAAAAGCTTAATTCCCCAAATTCGAGACATACTCTCAGCGTTATCAGACAGCGCCAGTGCACCAGAAAATAACATAAGACCATCAATATTACCTGCATCACTATCGGCACTATCCAGATAGTGTTCAATCGCCAGTGCACCACCTGTAGAGAAACCTCCTACAAGCAAGGTATCCCCCATGCTGTCAGCCAATGTAATGACTTCATCAACATGCCCCTGCCATCGCTCGGCTAAATCCCAGTCAGACATGTCATCATCTGCATCTCGCTTACCATGCCCAGGTAAAAGTGGCACCACCACAGAAAAGCCTTGCTCAAATAGGATATTAGCTATTTCACGCATGAAGAAAGGTGAGTCGCTAAGGCCGTGGATAAGCACAGCAACCTTGCTACTTGATTTGTTTGTTAGCATGAAGGGGGCGTTCCCTTCGTTGCGCAGTACATTGCTGCATACCGAAAAACGATTCAGCGCCGTTTCTCTACACGGCTGGGTTTGCCCCCATTCTTTTTCGTAAAATGCTTTAAACTGATTTTGCAGGTCTGAAAAACTTCTGCTTTTCATTTCGCTAGTATCGGGTATAGACAAATTTGCGGCTATAGCCATATTCGCACTTAAAAGCGCAACAAAACCTGTGAGCATTTTTACAAAAAACTTCGAGGACACCATTATTCTCCGCTACGGATAATTAATAAAAAACGGGAGCAGTTTACCATGCTCCCGTTTCTTGTGACGATTAATACGTATATTACGTTAGCTAAAGTAAACCTCTAAATCGTCAGAACCACCAATATGTTTACCACCGATAAAGACCTGCGGCACCGTTTCACGACCACTAATCGCGGTTAGACTGGTTAATGAAGCATCTTTACCCAACACAATTTCTTCGTAGTCATAGCCTTTTTCGTCGAGCAATTTTTTAGCTTTCGCACAGTACGGACAACCAGGTTTGGTGATGATAGATACCGGTGCGTTTGTTTGCTCTTCAGGTGCGATATATGCCAGCATGGTATCTGCATCTGATACTTCAAAGGGGTCGCCAGCTACATCAGGCTCGATAAACATTTTCTCTACAACACCATCTTTCACTAGCATTGAGTAACGCCAACTTCTTTTACCGAAACCCAAATCCGCTTTGTCGACAAGCATACCCATACCTTCGGTAAATTCTCCGTTACCATCTGGGATAACGGTAATATTGGCAGCTTCCTGATCCGCTGCCCACGCGTTCATTACGAAGGTATCATTCACCGATACACATACAATTTCATCGATTCCGTGTTTCGCAAACTTTTTGGCTAGTGCGTTATAGCGAGGCAAGTGGGTAGAGGAACAGGTTGGCGTAAAAGCCCCTGGAAGTGAGAACACCACGACATTTCTGCCAGAGAATATTTCGTCTGTCGTTTTCGTTACCCATGTCTCTCCTTCTCTACACGGAAACGACACGCTAGGTACTTTTTGGCCTTCTTTGGAAGTGAAGCGACTTTCTGACATAACAACCTCTTATCGGTAATCTCAATTATAAAGTAAGAAGACTAGAATGAGTTATTGCACAAATCAATAGGTATTGTCTTACATTCGTTAATATCGATTTTGATGCTGAATCCAGCAGCCAGCCTGCCTATGCTTTTATTCGAGATTAAGTACATCTAAGAAGCACTTCTAGATTTACAAAGGGCTCACCATTTTAACGTACTGAGACATTTGAGGGTTATCACCATGATTATTTTGGTTGGTGGAGAAAAAGGCGGTAGCGGCAAGAGCTGCCTGGCACAAAACATTGCGGTGTATCTTCGCACTGAAAAGGGTGCCAAGGTCTTAATGGTCGACTGTGACCCGCAGCGAACTACGTCAGACTGGATTCAAGAGCGTAAAGCCAACCCTCGGCTTGCTGAAATTAATTGCGTTCAGTTATATGGAAAAATACGTAACGAATTATTAAGTTTGCGCCAATACTACGATTACGTGGTCATCGACTGTGGTGGACAGGACAACTTAGCCCTTCGCTCATCAATGGCAGTTGCCGACCATATACTCATTCCGCTGAGACCTAAGCGCCGTGATTTAAAAACAGTACCTCACATGGAAGATATTTTATCTACCTGTAAAATGGTTAACCCTAAAATGAACGCGGCGTTTGTCATTACGCAGTGCCCTTCTCTACCTAGCCTGGCAAACCGTATTCTAGAGGCAAAAGAAGTGTGTCGCTCATTTGGTATTCCCGTCCTAAACTCTGTTACTTTTAGTAGAAACATGTATGACGATTCAGAAGAGTCAGGGCAGTCAGTTATTGAGAGTGAACCTGAAGGTAAAGCGGCCACAGAAATAAGAACCTTGTTTGAAGAGCTATTAGCTGGCAAAGTGGAGGATGCTTATGAGTTTACTCAACCTCAAAAAGTCGAAGCCGTTAGCTAAGCCCAACCTTCGCTCTGTAGAAGACTTTATCGATGACGCCTTGCTTTATGCCCAAGGAAAAGTGGGTAATAAGGCAACGCCGGCAGTTAAAAACGAAATTAAAAACGTTTGTACCGACCGCGTTGTACCCATTAGAAAGCAGGCAAAATCAGAAGGTATGCGACATGCTACCTTTACGCTAACGCCGCAATGTATTGAAAAACTTGCAAACATTGCTCAAAAGACAGGAAAGGCCAAGTCTGCACTCATTCGCGAGTGGATTGATGACCACAGCAAAAAAGTAGACTAAAGTATAAATCCAAATACGTATTTCACCCGTTTTATCCTTCACAATAATAATGTTGCCTTGGCGTTAGCCTACTGGGATACTCAGCGACAGCATATTCTGACAGCGTATAGGAGATACAATCGAATGGGCCGTGGAGGATTTAGCACAGTGCGCGTGCTGGTGTGTGCCCTGCTATTTACTGTGCATGGTGCACAGGTAAAAACGGTGAAAGCATTCGAGCTTTTCAACACCGAGATTGCTGATGTCGAAAACCTTCTAAATGCCAAGCAGTATGCCGATGCCGACAGCAAAGCACTTCTTCTTTTAGAGCAAGCACTTCAACAGCAGCAAATGCCTGCTGATACGTTTTCTACTCTCGGTCTTTTACTGCAAGACGCCTCGCGATATGAAGTGTCAAAAGCCATTTTTAACGCAGCCCTAGAGCGCTACACCAATGATGGTGAGTTAAATAAAATGGCGACAACGCTGCTACAGCTTGCCACGTCTGAAAGGCACCTTTCGAACTACGCGATCGCGCTGACGTACGTTCGGCGAGCCATGTCTATTGCTCAAATCGAACATGACGAATTACTTAAATCCAGGTTGAATCTTGAGCTTGGCATTATTCAGCAAGAGCAAGGCGAAATCGAAACCGCGCTTGAGCCATTAAAGCAAGCACTTAGTTACTTTCGTGAAAATAACATGGCGAGTGAAATGAGCCTTGCATTGCTGCGCATAGGCGAAATATACAGTTTACTCAACCAAGCTACGCTGGCCCATACCTATTACCAAGATGCTTTCGAAAGCATCGAATTGACTAAGGAAAATCGACTACTCGGTATTATTAAAGCGCGTATGGGCGCATTGTCGCTAAAGGCAGGCTCGGTTGAACTAGCAATAAAAGACATTAACGAAGGTCTAGAACTATTAATGGCCACCACTGATGTGGGCGCCATCGCTGAAGCTAAAATGCTGCTTGGCAGAGCGTTGGTGGAAAAAGGTGACACGAGCAACGGACGAGAACTGCTTCAAGAAGCCATGCGGTTTGCCAATTCTTCAGGTCAGGCGAAGCTGGTCAAAGAAGGAAGACTTGCTTTAGCTCAGGCCTATATGAAAGAACAGAATTTCGAACTAGCGTTAGAAGAGGCGCGTACCGGCACCATTGACGCTAGAAAGAATCGCGACCTCAGAGGGCAACTCAGCTTTCTTTCTCTACAGCTTAGTGCGTTCGTATCACTGGGCGAATTCAAAAAAGCGCTCGACATTCAATCTGTGATGCAGCAGTTACGTGAAGTACTACTTGATTCAGAAAACAAGTCAGCCATAGAAGGTCTACAGGCTGAAATCGAACTTGTTCGACAGTCCAGAACCTTAGAGAAATTAGAAGAATCAAAACAGTTAGCCCTCGCCCAAGCCGAGCGCGAAAACCTTCAGACCACTTTATTTTGGAGTATATCGCTGGCGGCAATGCTGCTAACCTTCTTGGTATGGAGCCGCTATAAACAGCGTCAGCAAACTATCATTCTGCGCCGCGAAGTTCGCCAACAAACCCTGACACTTCAAGAAAAAAATCGGGAGCTAGAAAGAGCGTATAAAACCCTTGAGGAAGTGAGCTTGCGCGACCCGCTGACAGGTTTATACAACAGGCACTATCTCGAGTCTCAGCTTCCCGGAGAAATAAGACGAAGTCAGTTTTCTGCAAAGCAAAGCCCTAGCGTTGGTAAAGATAAACAGGACTTACTTTGCTTACTCGTTGATATTGACCACTTCAAACGCATTAACGACGACTACGGGCATATAGCTGGAGATAAAGTATTATCGGCATTTGCTCGTGTCCTAAAAGATGTATTTAGACAAACAGATTTAATTATTCGTTGGGGCGGCGAGGAATTTTTGGTGGTATGTCGTCAATCTAATCGGGAAGAGCTTCCTGATGTTGCCGAACGCTGCCGCGAAATGGTGGCGAGTACCCCTTTTGACATTGGCTTAGAAAAACCCATCAACATTACCTGTAGCATCGGGTTTTCATTGCTTCCTCCTGATAAAGAGGAAAACTTTGATCTTGCGTGGAAGCGTACGTTTGCTGTCATCGACTACGCGCTGTATGCCACAAAACTGACTGGTAGGAATGGCTGGGTTGGGGTAATTGAAACGCTAGAAACAGCAAAAGAACAACCAACCCCTTTAGATGCTAAATTCAATTTTCCTGGCTCTAGAATTGCCACGTCGTTCAACAACGTGGCAAGCATAAAATGGCCAGAGACTCTCGACAATTAGCGGCAGAGGAATAGAGATATGTATAGAGGAAGCTGTAGCTGCCAAGCGATACAATATGAGATTGATCAAATCGGTGAACTTGATGCCGATGACGAAACGCTAACTCATTCAGATACTAGTCAGTTGAGCGTTACCATTGAAAAGAAGCAACTGATTGTTGACTGCGCGCCTTCAGCACTAGCCCATCTGCACGAGTCTAGTGGCGAAACGCACCACGTGTGTAATATCTGTGGAAGCGTCATTTTCGTTGAGCGAGGTTGCAATAAGGTGTCGGTTGACGTGACCTACAGCGGCCACGACGTGTTAGCAGAGTCTCACCGCCAATTTGTGTTCTAAGTGAGTTGAAGGCAGTGAAGATCGTCGAGAACACTTGTCGATGAGTTAAAGCAGGGTGAGAGGTGCGCCTCCCACCTGTACCGCATTAACGCCCTTGCTAGTCGTTGTTTTTAATATCTTCCATATGATATTTGTCGATAAGCGAATACAGCGTTGGACGGGTCACCCCCAACAATTCTGCCGTCTTTGACATGTTTTTATCTGCTTTTTGATAAGCTCTTCGAATAGCGCGACTTTCAGCAATTTCACGTACTTCCCGCAGATTTAACGTCTCGGGCTCATCAACATCATCTACCGGCATTAAACCTAAATCATCAGGTTGTATTACTGTACCTTCCGCCATAATAACGGCTGACTTCAGTTTATTCTGCATTTCCCGGATGTTGCCGGGCCACTTGTGTGCAAGCATGGCGTTAACTGCAGATTCCGAAAAGCTCTTCGCTTTTGCTTTGAATTCTTCGCGATAGATATTTAGGAATGTACGTGCCAGTAAAATAATGTCTTGGTCTCGGTCACGTAAAGGCGGGATCATGATTGGCATTTCTCCCACTCGGTAATACAAATCTTCCCTAAAAGTTTCCTGTGCCACCATCGCTTGTAAATCGCGGTGTGTTGCACAAATAACGCGGATGTCTACGGGAATTTCATTACGCCCACCAACGCGCTCTATCACCCGTTCTTGCAAAAAGCGAAGCATCTTTGCTTGCAGACCAATAGGCATATCACCAATTTCATCTAAAAACAGTGTGCCGCCTTGTGCCGTTTCTATTTTACCTATTGTGGTCTTGTTGGCACCGGTGAAAGCCCCTTTTTCATAACCGAACAACTCGCTTTCCAGTAAGTTCTCTGGAATAGACGCACAGTTAATGGCAACAAAAGGTTTATCTTTTCTAGGGCTGTGTTCGTGAATACTGCGCGCGAAGACTTCTTTACCAGTACCACTTTCACCAAGTAAAAGGGTGCTTATGTCGGTATTGGCAATTTTTTCGGCGCGACGCACCACTTTTTGGATAGCTTCGCTATTTCCAACAATTCTAGACATACCAGAGCGGGTGCGGGCAAGAATACTATTTTCATGCTCTAACTTAGAAAGGTTAAGCGCGCGGTGCACCAATAATTTGATGGTATCTGAATCGATAGGCTTTTGGTAAAAATCGTAGGCCCCAAAGTCGATAGCTTTTAGCGCGTTCTGCTTGTCATTATTACCCGTAACAACAATCACTTTCGTTCTGGGAGCGAGCGCAATAATATCGTGAAGAATGCGCAAACCTTCTGACGCATTAGCTGGGTCTGGCGGAAGCCCTAAATCAAGGGTAACAACCTTAGGTTCAAAACGACGAAGCTGAGCTATGGCAGACGTGTGATCATCTGCAAAAACAACGTTGTAATCTGTAAGACTCCATTTAAGTTGCTTTTGGATACCTAAATCATCATCTACTACCAAAATGGTATCGGTCATTTCATCATCCTATTATTCTACTTCATCCATCGAAGGGGTATGGATTCAATATTATTCTATCCACTTTCTAGTTATACACCCTATCCTATCGGAAAATACAGCGTAAAACAGCTACCGCGTCCAGGTTCACTTTGAACAGTTAATTTGCCACCGATAGACTCAATGTACGTTTTTGCATCATATGCACCTATTCCCATCCCAGCATTCCCTTTCGTGGTGTCAAATGGCTTAAATAGGCGCTCTTCAATAAATGCTTTATCCATACCCGAGCCCGTGTCTTCAATCATAACGAACTGCGTTTTATTATCGGAATTAGCGGTAATCACCACATCAACTTCACCGTCATCTGCGGTTGCCTGCTGAGCATTGCTGATTAAGTGATAAAGAACATTGGCTACCTTTTCCCGGTCAACGTTGACGGCGGTTTCTTTCAACACATGCACAGTCGGAAGTGGATTTAACCCCGAACAGCGATTGTTTACCACATCCTTAGCAAGCTCTGATAATAAAAACTCCGAGTTAACGCCTTCCTCAACCGCTTTTTTGTCTGTGAGTTGTTTAAGCATCTTTTCCATTCTCGCCTTAGTATGTTCCAAGGTTTCAAACGTGTCTTCAATAAACTCTGGGTTGTGTTTATGTTGCTGAGCATTGGCTAGGATTAAATCGACTTGGGCGAGCACGTTTTTTAAATCGTGTAAGACAAAGGCGGACATTCGGTTGAACGCTGCAAATTGAGCATTTTCAGCAACCACCTGCGCAGCCTCGTGGTGCTGCATGTAAGTGCCTACCTGCTCGGACACAGCGGTTAGGTAGTCTTTTACTTCCCAGTTGAGACTGATTTTTTCGTTATCTCCTGACGCAAGAACAGCAAATCCCCATGGCTTTCCATCTTTTAAGAAAGGTACAAAAAGTTGATACCCCCACTTTTTGAGTGCGTCACGGTCTAACTTAAGCCCTTCGTAATCAAAGGGCTTAACCAAATATGCGTCTGTATCTATGATCCAACCGTTTTTATCACTGTAGGCTGCTAAGGTTTCTAAGATTTTACGGGTAGTGCTGCTTTCTTGTGAACTAGATGCCAGCTTATCAGTATCGGTATCGGTATCGGTAGACACAGTATTGACGATAGGCGATGCCTCAGCTACACATTCATACCCATTCTGCGTCACTTTAAACAGCAAACCAGATTCATACTGGATAGCATTGAGCATTCCCGTCAGGCCTGCATGATAAACTTCAGATGACGTATCGCCAGCACGGGTGAGCCATTGGGTTAATTTTACCCATTCAACGCGATAGTCAAACTGGTTTGCAAAGAAGTGTTTTGTGATGAAAACTTTTATCTTTGTTCGAAAGCCATTCGACAAAAATACCGTTGCCAGCAATGCGAATGACATGACAACCAGTATAATTTGAACCGTAGGCCCCCAGTTTCCGCCCATATAGTTGATGGCGTAGCCAACCACAGCCATCACAAAAAGATAACCGCCCGCCACTAACAATAGAGAACTGTGTAATACCACGTCTCGCGATATGAATATATCAATGCCCCAATGATGTATTCGTCGGATTGAAATAACGAGTAGCGGCATCAACAAAAAGTAGATATAACCACGCGCCGCTATATAGCCAATTTCCACTTGGTTAACCATGGTAGCGTTTGCGTAGGTCACGAACTCAAACAGGTTGGTTGCACCCAGGTAAATAATAATAGGTTTAAACGCCCACTGTTCTCTCCCTGCTTGTCGATAGACGACTTCTAGAAGCACCAGGACTTCCAAGGAAAGTACGATAAGAATGAGAAAGCTCCACGCTGGATTTACCACCAGCAAATAAGGAGCAAGTAATGCGACTAATGCAGGGGCGATAATAATTAACGTAACGGGGCGTTTTAAAACGTCGAAAATATTGTTGAAACTGGTCTGTATACAGCCAGCTAAGAAGAGAAGCCACGCAAGTTGTTTAAGAACATCTGCACTGAGTAACCAGCTTAGCGAGACAGCCCCAAACAGTGAAGTAATTAACGTAGTAGACCACAAAAATGTGGCCGCCGTTGCCAGTACCAGTAAGTGTTTAGCTACGCCGGGTTTGCGTACCGTTAACAGCAACAATAATAGGGCTAAGTGCGCCAGACTATTTAACCCATAGCCTACATCTGAAATCATCCTTTTTATCTCACCCTTATTATCTTTTTTTAGGAGATGTAATGCAGGAACACATCAATGCACCGTCCCTGCTCTAACGACACTGTGTATCAGTTAGCGACTTCTGTTGTTCTTACTCGCGATAGCACCACGCTAAACGTTACTCACGCCAAGCCGTGTTCAACCAACGTTCTGCGTGCTTAATATCAACCGCATGCGCAGGCATCGCCTGCGCTTAGTTAAGCTACCTTTTACGGATTACTAATGAGCCAATTGAGTACCCTGCACCAAAAGAGCAAAGCACGCCCACGTCACCAGCAACCAGATCTTCATGGTTCAATCCAAAGGCAATCACAGAACCGGCTGAGGCTGTGTTGGCAAACTCGTCTAGTACAATTGGTGCTTCTGTACGGTCTGCATCCCGTCCTAGTAGGCGTTTACAAATCAGCGTATTCATATTGATATTAGCTTGATGTAGCCACCAACGCTTAACGCCCTCTGGCGTAATGTCGTGACTCGCCAAATGCGCTTCAATATGCGCTGCAGCCAACGGGCACACTTCTTTGAAAACTTTGCGTCCGGCCTGGTGGAAAAGCTTGTCTGGCCCATACGGGTCAACATCTTCGGCGCGTGTCATATAGCCAAAGTTCGAGCGAATATTATTTGAAAACTTCGTTAAAGCTTTGGTGCTTAGGACGTCGTACACGTGCTCGCTTTTAGCTGTTTCAGCGAGCTCTAGCACCGTTGCTGTTGCTACATCACCGAAAATAAAGTGACTGTCGCGGTCAGCATAGTTAATTTGAGGCGACACTAACTCTGGGTTAATAACCAATACTCGGGTCGCATTTTTCGCACAAAGCATTTCATAGGCACGGTGCATACCAAACGTTGCCGCCGAGCAAGCAACTAACATATCAAAGCCAAAGCCTTCGATATTGAGTGCTTCTTGTACTTCAATTGCAATCGCAGGATAAGCGCGCTGCGTGTAAGCACACGACACAATTACAGCATCAATCTCATCGGCAGTTACATTGGCAGATGCCATTGCTAACTTAGCCGCTTCGACGGCAATTTCTGCTTGGTGAGAAAGCTCGTCGTCTGCCCTTGGGGCAATTTTCGGCTTCATTCGAGTGATGTCTAAGGCACCCTCTTTCTGGTAAATGTAGCGACTCTTAATTCCCGATGCTTTTTCAATGAATTCTGCGCTTGAGTAAGGCATCGCAGCAATCTCACCTGCTTCGATTTGCGCTTTATTTTCTTCGTTAAACGCATCAACGTAAGCATTGTAGCTATCTACAAGCTCTTCGTTAGTTATACTGTCTTTAGGGTGCCATACACCCACACCGCTAATCACAACTTGCTGAGACATAGGCATTCTCTATTTTTTATTAACACTACCGGTAGTATTAAGCATTGCGTTTCTTTGTGTCCTAAACGCATTAATACCAGTGCAATTGAGCCTTGCCGTATTCATATTCAAAAATACGACTGCGTTTTATGGGTTATAGCTTACCTCAATCCTCTAACGGTGTAACCATGGTGAACGCAAGGAAAGCTCTATTCCTCTGTTTAATTAATATAAAAATGGGATGCGATGGAACGTGCCAGACAGCTAGAAATAAAAAACCCCGCTTCAAAGCGGGGTTTTAATATATTTAATGCAGAAACTTAGAGCTGGTTAATTTGCCACACCGTTACTGTACCGCTAACTTCGTTGCCTACAACAAGCAGAGGCACACCACTTGGGCTGTTTTCAGCGCTAACAAATACCAGGCTTTCCGGCGCTAGGTCACCTATAACGTCACTATTAGCTAGGCCTTCGGTAAGGTCACGGTTAATCACATATTCAGCAAATTGAACGTCGTAAGGGTTTGTTACGTCGTACACGAAAATGCCGCCCATGCGCTCTGTACCGATAAACGCGTAAGTGCGATCGCCAACTTGACCCACAGTTAACGCTTCTGGCTCTGGCCCTTTATTCTCAGAGCGTGAGTCACCTGCGTTTTCATCGTCGCCGTTATTAAACTGCGCACCGTGAACTGAAGCAGTAATACGCTCAAAATCATCACCTGAATCGTATACGACTAAGCCGTTTTGATCCCAGATAGTGAACGAGCGAGCACCGTAGGTATAAGCTGCATCGTATTCGCCGTCTCCATCCGCATCGCCCATAGCTGAGGTGACACGAAGATTATCAGCTTCACCCGTTGCCTGTAGCATAGCTAGCTCAGAGTTTGCCGCAGCAGTAAGGTCTTCAACTTTAACTTCGTCGGTATAAGCTAAGCAGCCGTCGTCTGCATCAAATGAGATGCCACCAGCGGCGGTACATGCAGCCTCATCAGCGGCCTCAAAGAAGTACTCGCGCGCGTCACCTTCGTTAGCTGTCACAATGAAAGTGGCACCTTTCCAAGTAAAGCTAGCAAGAGTATCTGGTTGATAAACACCATAAATACCTGTGTATTGTCCAAAACTTACGGCGTCGTTTTCTTGAATATCAATATTAAGTCCAGCCCAAGATTTGGTGCCTAGGCCAACCACATCTACCGTAAGCTCTTCCAAATCAATAATCGCTAGACCGTTGTTTTCTTGAAGACTTACATACGCAACGTCGTTCGTCGCCGTGATGTATTCCGGCTCAAGATCCTTCGCTACCGTCGAAGTGATAGCCGTGCCATTGATGGTGCGCCCTGCGGGGTTAGGAAACATCATTCCCTGCGCCATCAAATCTGCTTCCGTACCGTTTAGAGCAGTAAAGCCAACGGTAGTCCCTGTTTCTTCAGGTTCACCGCTTGCAAGAATATTAATAACAGTAACAGAACCTTCAGGGTCAATTGTGTAATCGTCAGAAGGCTCACCTTCATTCGCCACCAACACCTTGCCGCCGTCTGGCGTAAAGGTAACCATATCAGGTAGTGCCCCAACTTCGACAGAGTCTAAAAAGGCTGGAGCAGAACTGTCTAAGCCGTTATAAAACAACACATAACCATTGTCAGTTTTTACGTCTGCTGGAACTGCAACAGCCATAAGGTCACCGCTTACTGCGATGCTTGTTACGCTGCCCAAGGTCACACCGTTGATATCGGCAGGCAGTGCGATAGTGGTTTGAGTAAGCGTTATGTTGTTGATGGGGTCCGCCATGGTGGCCGTTGATACACTTGACGCATCGATGACTGCGATAGTGTTATTGGCACTATTCGTTGCGTAAATAGTATTGGTTTCAGCGTGATACTGAACAATTTCTGCAGCCGTTTGATTACCTAGAAATGCACGGCCAACAATGTCCATCGCGATACCAATTGATGCGTCCGTTCCATCGCTACCGTCTGTTCCAGGATCACCTTGCTCTCCCTGAGGCCCTTGTGCTCCTGTCTCTCCTTGCGCACCGTCGTCACCATCGAGGCCACATCCCGTGAGCGCTGCTGAAACTAAAAATGCGAGTAACCCATATTTAAACTTATTACGCACTGCCATTTGATTTCCTTTTTATTTGTATTTTTGTCGTACGTTATGAGGTTCGAGAAATGCGATATTTCTTTGCCCAGTACACCAGAAAATTTATCTAACTTCTATGTATAAATTAGAAACAGTTTATGACACAAATATTAAATAGGCAAAAGCGGGTAATTTTTCTATAACAAGAGCAGACATTTACGCTTCACTGACCACAATTGTAAGAATATATTTCAAGATTCTGATCCACATATTTGCCCAGGTGGCTAAACCAAAAGCCATGACACATGCTATCTATTTCAAAGGTATAGTTTTATTTATAAGCACTATCTGATACTAATATTGGAATTAAGATGTATAAACTGGATGGCAATGTGTTTTGTCGCGTGACGAGTGAGCAAAACGAAATATTCAGCTATTAAAAAGGATTAACCATGAAATTGAAATTCACCGCTTCGGCAGTTATTGCGGCAGCGCTAACCTTAACAGCCTGCGCAACATCGCCTACAGGAAGAAACCAAGTGTTGCTCTATTCTGAAACTCAATTGGCGCAAATGGGTGATCAAGCTTTCACTGGTATGAAAGAAGAGTTAAAGATTTCAAATAAATCCGTTCAAAATACTTATGTAGAATGTGTAGCCAACGCCATTACTGCTCAAGTGCCTGCCAGTGTTTTCGATGGTCAATGGGAAGTTGTAGTTTTCGACGATGAACAGGTTAACGCATTTGCGCTACCAGGCGGAAAGATCGGTGTATATACGGGACTACTAAACGTAGCAGAAAATCAGCATCAGCTTGCTGCTGTAATTGGCCACGAAGTGGGTCACGTTATCGCAGAGCACGGTAATGAGCGCATGTCTCAGTCTACCTTGATAAATATGGGGAGTCAGGCAGTGGGTCAAGTGCTCGCCGCGAATGAGGTTCCCCAGTCGGGCCCAATCATGGCCGCCATAGGCTTAGGTGTTCAGGTAGGTGTTCAACTTCCGTTTAGCCGAACCCATGAATCAGAAGCCGATGTTATTGGCCTACAGCTTATGGCGAAGTCGGGGTTCGATCCTAGACAGTCTGTGAACCTGTGGCAAAATATGGACGCGGCAAGTGGAGGCAATCGCCCTATGGAGCTGTTATCTACTCACCCCGCACCTCAGACAAGAATTGAGAATTTACAAGCGAATATGCCTGATGCGTACGCAGACTATCAAGCGACCGCGTATCGTCCAAACTGTCGCTAAAGGCATAGAAACGTGACCTTGTGCGCACAACTCTTTTTAAGCTAAAAAAAAACGCTGCGAAATGCAGCGTTTTTTGTTTTTGCATCAACGAAATTATTCGCTGTCCGCTTTGTGTAGGTGTACATCCATTTGAGGGAATGGAATCGAAATACCTTCTTCGTCAAAACGCAATTTAACGTTTTCAGTGAAGTCGAATTTAACCCCCCAGAAATCAGCAGAATTAACCCATGGACGAACCACGAAATTTACGCTGCTATCAGCAAGTTCAGACACTGCAATTTTTGGCGCAGGCTCTGCAAGAATACGCTCATCAGCGGCAACCATTTCTTCAAGGATTCTTTTCGCTTTAAGAAGGTCGGCGTCGTAACCAATACCAACAACCATGTCTACACGGCGTGTGTCTCTAGCAGAATAGTTAGTGATGTTACCACCATAAATATTGCCGTTAGGAACAATAATTTCCTTGTTGTCTGGTGTATTCATCGTAGTAGTGAAGATGCCGATTTTAACGATAGAACCAGCAGTACCCGCTGCTTCAACAAAATCGCCAGCTTTAAATGGTTTAAACACTAATAGCATGACACCGGCAGCAAAGTTCTTAAGTGAATCTTGCAGTGACAGACCAATAGCTAAACCAGCAGCACCTAAAATAGCAACAAGCGATGTAGTATCTACACCTAGTTGATCAAGCGAAGCGACAATAACAAATAGCATTAAAATGGCGCTTAGGATGGCTTCTAGGAAGTCTACTAGCATATTGTCGTACTTAGACTTGGCCATTAGACGTCTAAATACAGATAAAATAGCTCCAACTACGATCCTACCAATTACATAAATCGCAATCGCCATCAAAATGTTAATACCCCATGGGATGGCGTAGTCGTTTATATACCTTTCAACATCGCTTGCAGAAAAAAGCGAGAGTTTTTCTTCCATAATTTGGTCCTTGTCATGGTTAGTTGAGATTTGCTCAAATACGGTAGCAGCAATTTGAAATAAGACCAATACAATACAGGCTCAAACACACTAAATTTGCTCTAAAGTCTAAGCTACATAGGTGATTGAAAGGGTTAGTATTATCCTAAAGTAGCGAAACCTCAGTTCGATTTCTTTCACTACTTAGACTAAAGATTGATCATTTTTTTTCATTTGTCACACGCTTGTCACTCAACAAACGCATTATTTTTCATTGAAGCTTGTGTGCACGTCGTGTTCTTTTCCATTTTATGGAAGTTACCGAGTTTTAAGGTATTTTTTTTGATGATTTTTTAGCCACAAAGTTTTAGACTAAAGTCTCATGAAAGTTGACTGTTCAGTACACCCTGCCAGTGTGTGTTGAACATTTTCATGAAGGAGCTTTAGCAAACTATGTCACGTAAAGGATTAACGCATGTTGCTTCTCATAACCCTCTTTTCGGTTGTTCTGTGTCTATTTTTATATTCACTTCGCACCGACAAAGGAAAACATACTAAGTATGCAAGAGCGGACTACCGCCCAGCACCTCAATCGAAGCCTTCATCCACTGTGTTGAAATCAACTTCGAGAAACTCTTCGCCAACTGCGGCGTAGAGAACGAGTCATGTGATTCTTAAATAGGCAGCATGCTGTCGTTTGTGTAAGTTTTTGCATTTTTACTTACGCGATGTCGTCGACAGCATTGCAACCTGTATCTACACACGTATTATACGCGTTAAAACTACACATCTGATTTGTTATGCGTATACCAAGAGTTTATTACCCCAATCCTATTCCGTTAGAACAAGAGTTTGAGTTAACCGAAGATGCTGGACATCACATCGCGACGGTATTGCGCATAAAGCCCAATCGACCAATCGTGCTCTTCAATGGCGACGGCAATGAATACAGTGCACAAATCATTAGCGTGCAGCGAAAAAAAGTAACGGTAGAAGCTGATGCTTGTTTATCATTAGCAAAAGAATCCCCTCTCCATCTGCATTTGGGTCAAGGTGTCTCTAAGGGCGATAGGATGGATACCGTATTACAAAAAAGTGTAGAGCTAGGCGTGACAGAAATAACGCCGGTCATCACTGAACGTTGTACGGTAAAGCTCGACGAGTCTCGTTGGGAGAAAAAGATTCAGCAGTGGCAAAAGATTATTATCGGCGCCTGCGAACAAAGTGGCCGCAACATCATTCCCGTACTTAATGCACCGGTAAGTCTTAACCAATGGTTGTCTTCATCCACCAATACCACAAGATTAGTGCTTGCACCTGGTGCAGAGCAAAGCTTGGCAAGGCAACCTTATAATGCTCAAGGTTTTCGTTTGCTAATAGGGCCTGAAGGTGGTTTGTCTGAGACAGAAATTCACCAAGCTAACGAAAACGGTTATCAGTCGGTAAGTTTGGGGCCACGAATTTTACGTACTGAGACAGCGGCGATAACCAGCTTAAGTATTCTACAGGCTCAGCACGGCGATTTTTAAGTCCGTTGTTGAAGCCTAGCTTTAAACTCGTTGGGTGCTAGTGATATAACTTGAAGAATTCAGGTGTGCCCCCATATAGAGTTGAACCAGCAGGGCCATCCGAGCCAGTATTTATCAACATTCAAGGTGAGAACATTATGCAATATACCGTTGGCGTAATTATGGACCCCATCGCGAGCATTAAGCCACATAAAGACACAAGTTTTGCGATGATGCTTGAAGCCCAGCGCCGCGGTGCAAAGGTTGTTTATTTTGAATTAAAAGACCTGTACTTAGACAATGGTAAGCCTATGGGAATAGGTAAAACCGTATCGGTAAAAGACCAAGCGACGGACTTCTACACCATTGAAGACGAATCTACGCTGCATTTAGGTGATATTGATGTATTACTTATGCGTAAAGATCCTCCGTTTGACAGCGAGTTTTTGTATGCAACTCAGGTATTGTCGCTAGCCCAGGACGCAGGGGCACTCGTTGTGAATAACCCTCAGGCACTACGTGACTACAATGAGAAATTATTTACCTCGTATTTCCCAGAGCATATCCCCAACACTTTGGTGACAAATAACCAAGCATTAATTCGTGAGTTTCACGCTAAACATCAAGACATTATCTGCAAACCCTTAGACGGTATGGGCGGCGCGTCTATTTTTAGAGTGAAGCCTGACGGCAATAACTTAGGCGTAATTATTGAAACCCTAACCAAGTTAGGCTCGCGTTACATGATGGTACAAGAGTACCTGCCAGAAATTAAAGATGGCGATAAACGTGTGTTAATTGTGGATGGCGAAGTGATGCCCTACTGCTTAGCGCGACTCCCTACCAAAGGGGAAACCAGAGGTAACCTGGCCGCTGGCGGCACAGGACGTCCGCAGCCAATATCGGATTCTGATCGCGCCCTAGCCGAAGCCATTGCGCCTAAGCTCAAAGAAAATAATATTTTATTTGTTGGGCTTGATGTTATTGGAAGTAAAATTACTGAAATAAACATTACCAGCCCAACCTGCGTAAGAGAAATAGAAGCAGCATACGATATCAATATTATGGGTGCGCTTTTCGACGCCATTGAAAAACGTTTAGCCAAGAAATAACGCAAGCTTGGCACATGCGTGTTGTTCAACCATACATGAGTGAATAGCGAGTCTTTGGCTATAAGCATTTAAATACCGCAACAGAGCAAAAGATAGTAGATATAAGACAGAATATGACGGAATTAAAAAGCTTACAGAATCACTTTTTAGTCGCGATGCCTAGTTTGGACGACCCGTACTTTTCTCGCTCACTTATTTATGTTTGTGAACACAACGCTGAAGGGGCTATGGGTATTGTTGTCAACCAGCCTTCAACCATGAACGTTAAGCAGCTTCTTGAGCAAACTGACAAAGAGCTTACTGTGTCTGACGATAAAGCAGAGCAAATCGTATTAGCGGGCGGTCCCGTAAGCCAAGAGCGAGGTTTTGTGCTTCACTCATCGCAAAAAAAATGGGCATCTAGCTTAAAACTTGCGCCGGGTATTATGGTTACCACGTCAAAAGATATACTGACCGCCATCGCAAACAATGAAGGCCCAGAAGATGTACTGATTGCTTTAGGGTATGCGGGTTGGACAGCAGGCCAACTTGAAAAGGAAATGCAGGAAAATGCATGGCTTACCATCGAAGCAGATGAAGAAATCCTGTTTAACACGCCAATGCACAAGAAGTGGCAAGCCACGGTAAATAAACTCGGTGTGGATGTATGGCAACTAGCACCGGGAGCAGGACATGCCTGATATTGGAAACCGTACTGTACTTGCGTTCGATTTTGGTACCAAAAGCATTGGTGTGGCGGTAGGTCAGGAAATTACTGGTACTGCCTCTCCTCTTGCCGCGCTTAAGGCAAGAGATGGCATTCCTGATTGGACGTTAATAGAGAAGCTTTATGAAGAATGGCAGCCGCATATTGTGGTAGTGGGTTTACCGCTTAATATGGATGGTACTGAGCAGGAAATGACACAGCGCGCTCGCAAATTTGCAAACCGACTACATGGGCGCTTTAGGGTGGCAGTAGAAACCTGTGATGAACGTCTAACCACGACTGATGCTAAAGCTATGTTGTTTGAGTTAGGTGGCTATAAAAAACTAACCAAAGATAAGGTAGATAGTGTGTCGGCCTGCGTAATTTTCGCTAGCTGGAGCGAAAGTCAGTACGAATAACTATCCGTACGCTGCTTGCTGTGGCTATTTGTCTGCGCCACATTGCCAGCACACATCAAAGGCACTGCCGTTTTCTTCATCGCAATTAGCACAAACCCAGTCTTGGTTGGGCACCACACTTCTGTTTGATTTCTGGGTAAAGGCTTCAATGACTTTAGACGCTCTTGCATACCAGCTATCGTCGACTAGCCAAACTTCTTGCTGAGCGTCCTGCCAAGGCAATTCACCTATTGCGCCACTGGCAAACTCATTTTTTACCATATAAGGAATAGAAAGCGCATCGAGTTCGCTGCGAACGGCTTGAAGTTCAAAAGCATCTGGTGAAGTGAAGAGTTTTTTCAATGACAGTCCTGTTATTTAAAAATTAGCGCCTATCCCGTTAAGCATATACACAAAAGCAGCCTATAGGCTGCTTTTGTGCTAGAAAAATGCATTGTTCTGATACTGTTTCATGCAAGAAGTGCTTTTCCAGATGCTACATATTCCAATGAACACATTCGGATGACATGTCATCATGAAGCGAAAGTGGTTAATCATCCATATCGATAGATACGTTTGATAACGTACCTAAGCTAGAACCGTCGCTGGTATCAAGCTTAATCATTAAGCGCAGGTCATTGGGCGAGTCGGCGTGGTGCAGCGCTTGGTCCATATCAATCTTACCCGCTTTATAAAGGTCGTAAAGCGCCATATCAAAGCTCTGCATGCCCTGCTCTTTACCTTTTTTCATTGCTTCTTTTAACGCGCCTATTTCATTACGCTGTATTAGGTCGCGTACTAGCGGCGAGTTTAGCAATATTTCTATTGCCGCAACCCTACCCTTGCCGTCTGGCGTTGGTACTAACTGCTGCGCCACGATGGCGCGGATGTTTAAGCTTAAGTCAAAGCGCAACTTATCGTGCTGATCTTTCGGCGCTAAATGCATAATACGTTCAATAGCTTGGTTCGCATTGTTAGCGTGCAGCGTAGCCACACACAAATGCCCTGTATCAGCAAACGACATGGCATATTCCATGGTTTCCATTGAGCGAATTTCACCAATCAGAATGACGTCAGGCGCCTGACGTAGCGAACTTTTAAGCGCGTCGTCGAAAGACTGGGTATCTATGCCCACCTCGCGCTGGGTAATAACGCAGTTCTTATGCTCGTGAACAAACTCAATAGGGTCTTCAATAGTCAGTATATGCCCGTGCGAATTTTCATTTCTATGTCCAATAAGCGCGGCCAATGACGTGGATTTACCGGTACCCGTTCCACCTACAAATAGAACCAGACCGCGTTTCGCCATAATAATTTCTTTTAATACTCGCGGCAGGCCCAAATCATCAGCTTTTGGGATTTGAGTAACAATGCGGCGAATCACCATACCCGCTTGATCACGCTGCCAAAATGCGGAGCAGCGGAAGCGACCAATGCCCTCTCGTACTATGGCGAAGTTACACTCTTTGGTGGTGTGAAACTCATTCTGCTGTTTTTCGGTCATCGCTTCGTGAACCAGCGCCAGCGATGCCTCTTCCGATGTTGCACTTTCCGTCACTGGCGTTAGTTTGCCGTTAATCTTGGCGCTTACGGGGAATCCCGCCGTTACGAACAAATCCGATGCGTTGGTATCGACCATTTTTTGAAGTAATGAATCTAACATGATGGCCTCTAGAAACTGTTCATCGACTGTTTATCAACTGACTTTGCAGCGGCGTCTTGTTTGGTGATAACCCCCATCGCCACTAAGCGCTGAAGACACTGATCCATAGTTTGCATACCGTGAGCCTGGCCCGTTTGAATAACCGAGTACATTTGCGGCACTTTATCTTCTCGAATAAGGTTACGAATAGCGGGGATCCCCACCATAATTTCATGGGCAGCAACCCGGCCTCCGCCTACTTTCTTAAGCAGTGTCTGTGAAATAACCGCACGCAATGATTCCGACAACATCGAGCGCACCATGGCTTTTTCTTCTGCCGGGAAAACATCGATAATACGGTCAATGGTTTTTGGTGCAGAGTTGGTGTGTAGTGTGCCGAATACTAAGTGGCCGGTTTCAGCAGCTGAAATGGCAAGGCGTATGGTCTCTAGGTCGCGTAGCTCACCGACTAGAATAACGTCCGGGTCTTCACGAAGTGCCGAGCGCAGAGCGTTGTTAAACGAGTGTGTGTCGCGGTGTACTTCCCGTTGGTTTACCAAGCTAAGCTTGTTGTCGTGCACGAATTCGATAGGGTCTTCAATGGTAAGAATATGTTCACGCTTGTGGGTGTTGATATGGTCGACCATGGCCGCAAGCGTGGTACTTTTACCCGAGCCGGTGGCACCTGTCACAAGTACAATGCCGGTAGGCTGATTTATAATTTCCTTGAAAATTTCGGGCGCGCCAAGGTCATCCAAGGTTAATACTTTACTGGGAATAGTACGTAATACTGCCGCTGCGCCTCGGTTTTGCACGAACGCGTTAACACGAAAGCGCGACAGGCCATTAACTTCAAAAGAAAAATCGGTTTCCAGGTTTTCTTCGTATTCTTTGCGCTGCATGTCATTCATAATCTCATAAACGAGACCATGTACTTGTTTGTGATCGAGGGCTGGCACGTTCAGCTTACGCATTTCGCCGTCTACACGAATAATTGGTGGTAGGCCCGCTGATAAGTGTAAATCTGAGGCGTTATTCTTAACACTGAAAGCCAAAAGTTCGGTAATATCCACAACCACTTCTCCAAAACAAGGTGAATAATGCAAACAATAGCAGAAAGACTAGATTCCGCACGAAAAGGAATAGACCAAGCCGCTACCAGTGCACATCGTCCACCAAATTCCGTTAAATTGCTAGCGGTTAGCAAAACAAAACCCGTATCAGATATCATGGAAGCGTATGAAGCCGGACAACGTATGTTCGGCGAAAATTACGTGCAGGAAGGTGTTGAAAAGGTTCAGGAACTTTCTCACTTAAGCGATATAGAGTGGCACATGATTGGTCCAATCCAATCGAATAAAACCAAAGTGGTAGCCGAACACTTTGATTGGGTTCAGTCTGTAGATAGAGAAAAAATTGCTCGTCGCTTAAACGAACAGCGGCCTGACTCAATGCCGCCGTTAAACGTGTGCATTCAGGTTAATATTGATGATGAAGAGAGTAAGTCTGGGGTAGCCCTAAGTGAATTAGATGCGCTAGTGGAGTTTGTTAACTCTCAAGAGCACCTGACTTTGCGTGGACTAATGGCGATTCCTAAAGCTGATCCTAGTGAAGAACAGCAGCACGCCACACTGTCTAAGCTAAAAGAATTATTCGACCACTACCATACATCATTGAGCAATTTTGATACCCTATCCGTAGGAATGAGTAGTGATATGGCTGAAGCGATTCAATACGGGTCGACTATGGTGCGAATCGGTACCGCTATTTTCGGTAAGCGAAACTAGCGCGCTAATCTGAATGATAGCGCTTCGCCTCGCTACACAGACTTAAACGCAACCAACAAATAGGATTTACATGCAACAGAAAAAATTAGCATTTATTGGCGCGGGTAACATGAGCCGCAGCATCATCAGTGGTCTTATCAAATCTGGGTACGCAAAAGAAAACATCCTTGCGGCAAACCCATCCACACCAAAGTTAGACGGCCTGAAGGCCGAGTTTGGTATTCACACCACACAATCTAACGATGAAGCCTGCCAATTCGCTGATGCCATAGTGCTTGCGGTAAAACCACAAATAATGGGCGATATGTGCGGCGAGCTTCAGAAAAACAACGACCTATCGGGCAAGTTGTTTATGAGCATTGCAGCAGGACTTCCGGTAGCCAGATTGCAAGAAATGCTAGGTGGTGAATACCCCGTTGTTCGCATTATGCCAAACACGCCGAGCTTGTTAGGTAAAGGCATGTCTGGAATGTATGCCGACGACACGGTTTCTGAGTCGGACAGGCAATACGTTGACGATGTAATGAACAGCGTTGGCGAAACAGTTTGGGTAGAAAAAGAGGAAGGTATTAACGGCGTGATCGCTGCAGCGGGCAGCAGCCCTGCTTATTTCTTCTTGTTCTTACAAAATATGCAAGAAGAAGCCATGAACATGGGGTTTGATAAAGCGCAATCCCGCTTAATGGTTCAACAAGCGATGTTAGGCGCAGCCGAAATGGTTTGTAACAACCCAGACCTTGAATTAAGTGAGCTTCGTGCCCAAGTTACGTCTAAGGGCGGCACTACCGCAGAAGCCGTTAACACTTTCATTAATGAAGGTTTAAAAGATATTGTCAGCAAGTCGATGCGCGCCGCCGTAGCACGTGCTGAAGAAATGGCAAAACAGCTATAACGTCTTAGGAAAAACACAACATGAACGCAACGGTATTTTTGGTTGATACCTTATTTAGCCTTTATTTGATGGTGGTTATTCTGCGCCTTTGGTTACAAATGGTTCAGGCAGATTTTTATAATCCACTCAGTCAATTTGTAGTAAAAGCAACCCACCCTATCGTGGGGCCGTTGCGCCGTATTATTCCGTCGTTCGGAAGATTCGATACCGCTACATTTGTGTTAGCCATAGCGGTATGCGCGCTTAAGCTAATAACCCTTGGGTTAATGTTTGGCGGTAGTCTAAACCCAATCGGCATTGCGATTTTGTCAGTGGTTGGCGTGATAAAAGAAACCCTGTCATTAATGTTCTGGGTGCTGCTGCTACGCGCTATTTTAAGCTGGGTGTCACAAGGTCAGTCTCCGGTTGACTATGTACTGTATCAGCTAACCGAGCCGTTTTTAGCGCCAATACGTAAAGTCATCCCACCATTAGGCGGTTTAGATTTATCAGTGCTTATTGCCATCATCGCATTACAGTTTCTACAGCTTCTGATCCGAGACATTTTCCCTATGTAAACAATGTCTGCTAAAGACAGTGTTAGTGAAAATATCGGTCATGCAGTTTGGGTCATAGAGCGAAACAAGCTGTAATGGGTAAGAATTAAAAACAAGATGAAGGCAGAGGTAGTTTCTATCATGGGTAGAATAAAACATATCAAAAAAGCTTACGTAGCACTTCTTGCGATGGCTATGTCATGCTTAAGCTTTTCCGCATTTGCCGAGCAAAAGCAAACGCTTGGTGAATGGGATGTTCACTATATGGTGGTGAGTACACCATTTCTGACACCTGAAGTAGCGGCTAGCTACGGCATTGTAAGAAGTAAGTTTAATGCGTTGGTTAACATTTCGGTGTTAGACAAAGTTTCCGGTGAAGCGCAACGGGCAGATGTAACAGGTACAGCTAAGAACCTGTTAGGCAACTCGCGTAAGCTGACTTTCAAGAAGGTGGAAGAAGGCGATGCTATCTATTACCTTGCCGTGCTGCCATTTCGCGACCAGGAAACCTTCAGGTTTGAGATTGACGTTCAAAAAGGTAGCAGCAAACAAACACTCAAGTTCCAGCAGAAAATGTACGTAGACGAGTAATTTATAGGGCGATTAGCGCTTTAATGGTGTACATGGCATTAGTAAGCGCTCACCTATAAATCATTCATGCTTTTGAGAAAAAGCCATGATTAACGAAGCGAGATATCCGTTAACCCGGTATCTCGCTTTTTTATTATGTTAAAAATATGGGAACTGCACTTTACCAATTGAATGCGGTGGTAAATAATCAAAGCAACTGGTCGGGCAAGTTAGTGTGTTCGGATTATGTGTAACCATTAGCACTTAAATCACGAAAGACAGTTGAGCATTGCGCCGCAGCAAAGAGCGACATGCACTAACTGCCTTCATAGCAAATAAAAAGAGAACAATTATGAATACGCCCTCGTCTCAGACCGTATCTCAGACAGCTACACCGCAGTCTGCCAACAATTCGGAACAACTCTCACCTTACTTCCCTAACCTGTTAGCTCCTTTAGATTTGGGCTTTACCACACTTCGCAACCGCACCCTTATGGGTTCAATGCATTTAGGCCTGGAAGAAGAGAAAGGCGGTTTTGACAAACTTGCTGCGTTTTACGCTGAGCGAGCAAAAGGCGGTGCGGGGCTAATCGTAACAGGTGGTATTAGCCCGAACATTTCGGGTTGGGTAGCGCCCTTCGCAGGCAGAATGACCCGCTCTCGCCACGCGAAAAAACACCGTGTTATTACTGATGCTGTGCATAAAGAAGATGGCAAAATTTGCATGCAAATTTTGCATTCAGGCCGTTACGGTTATCATCCACTTGCTGTTTCGGCTTCACCGATGAAGTCGCCCATTACCCCTTTTAAGCCCCGCGAATTATCCTCTCGCGGCGTAAGAAGCACAATTAAAGACTACGTAAAATGCGCTAGCCTAGCTCAAAAGGCGGGCTATGACGGCGTGGAAATTATGGGTTCTGAAGGCTACCTCATAAATCAGTTTTTCTGTGAGCGCACCAATCACAGAAATGATGAATGGGGTGGCAGCTTAGAAAACCGCGCTCGCTTAGCGATTGAGATAGTAAAAGGTGTGCGCGAGAAAGTGGGCACTAACTTCATCATTATTTATCGCCTGTCTATGCTGGACTTAGTCGAAGGCGGTGCTAAGTGGGAAGAAGTCGTGTATTTAGCCAAAGAAATCGAAAAAGCAGGCGCTACGCTAATTAATACCGGCATTGGATGGCACGAAGCACGGGTACCCACTATTTCCACATCTGTGCCTCGCGCGGCGTTTACCTGGATAACCGAACGCATGAAAAAAGAGGTGTCTGTCCCTCTTATTACGACTAACCGTATCAATACGCCTGAAGTTGCAGAATCGGTGCTCGCACAAGGCCATGCTGATATGGTATCGATGGCGCGACCTTTCTTGGCTGACGCACACTTTGTAGCGAAGGCCATGCGCAATGAGTCTAAGCTAATCAACACGTGTATTGCCTGTAACCAGGCTTGCCTAGACCATGCATTCGAACAAAAGCGTGCAAGTTGCTTGGTAAACCCACAAGCGTGCTACGAGACCGAACTTACCTTTACCCCTACTCAAAATAAGAAAAAACTAGCGGTAGTAGGTGCAGGGCCTGCGGGTTTAGCGTTTTCCATGTATGCCGCAGAGCGCGGTCACGAGGTACATCTATTTGATAAAGCCAGTGAAATTGGCGGTCAATTTAATTACGCCAAGCAAGTGCCGGGTAAAGAAGAGTTTTACGAAACCCTACGCTACTTTGACAATCAATTAGCTCGCCTGGGCGTTACGGTTCACCTTAACACCCAAGTAAACGTAGAGAGCCTTTCAAACAGGGGGTTTGATGAAGTGGTGCTAGCCACCGGTATTAATCCTCGTACGCTTACAATTGAAGGGCACGACCACCCTAAAGTGATGAGTTATTTAGACGTATTGCGCGACCACAAGCCAGTAGGCAAGAAAGTGGCTATTGTTGGCGCCGGTGGCATTGGTTTTGATGTAGCTGAGTTCTTGGTTGAACACGAAGATTTAGCCAAAGATAAAGAAAAATGGCTGGCGCATTGGGGTATAGATAAAGACTATGCGGCACCGGGTGCACTAAAGGAAAAAGCCATAGAGCCTTCAGATCGCGAGGTGTATCTACTGCAACGTAAAACGTCTAAAGTGGGCAAAGGGCTAGGCAAAACAACGGGCTGGATCCACAGGCAATCATTGAAACACCACAATGTTCAAATGATAAATGGTGTAAGCTACGAGAAAGTAGACGATGAAGGCCTGCACGTGCTGATTAACGACACGCCCAAAGTATTGCCGGTCGATAACGTCATTGTATGTGCTGGTCAGGAGCCGTTTAAGCCTCTGCAACAACCTCTAGAAGAGGCAGGATTTACCGTGCACATTATCGGCGGTGCTGACGTAGCGGCTGAACTTGATGCTAAACGCGCTATTCGTCAGGGCGCTGAACTGGCAGCGCGAATTTAAGCGCGCAGCCAACACCAAGAACCCCGTTGGTTATTGGCTATTTTGAATAGCCTCTAGCTTTGCGGTGTAAAGCGCTCTGTTATGCGAAGGCAGCGAAAGAGAGAGCGCTTTTTCCATCATACTTTCAGCTTTGATCACCTCGCCCTTTAAAAAGTAAGTTTTAGCCATAGCCGAGTAACTCTCGCCTAAATAAGGTCCTGTAGCGATGGCCTTGTTGAAAAACATTTCTGCCTTCGAAAGCTCACCTTTCGCTAAAAATGCATTCCCCAAATCTATCCATTGATAGGGGTTGTCATCGTCTGTTTTTAAATACATTTCCCCAATTCGCGATAAGGTTTCTACGTCACCTATTTTCTTAAGTAGCACTGCAAAGTTTGATAGCGTATGAACCGATTGGATATGGTTTTCAATGGCAAATTCGTAAAGCTTCCGAGCTTCTTCTTCGTAGCCGTTTGAACGGTAGAGTACCGCGAGAGAATTTAGCGTAGATGCATTCGCTGTGTTTAACTGCATTGCGCGATACAAATAACTGTAGGCTAAATCAGGATTGTCGCTCATCACTTCAGCAGACATATTTTGGTAATACATTGAGATAAAGTCAGCCTCGGAGATATAAACTCCCCGGTCGTTACGGCTTGATGGAAAATAGTCAATGATAGCTCTCCCCCGAAAAATAATGCTATCGCCTGTTTTTTCGGGTTCAGGCCCTAAAATAATGCTTCGAACATGTGTTGACGTAGTGAGCGTGTTTCCAAACCGCCGATACAGTGGTGGAGTATGGACCTGTTGATAAACCACATCTAAGTTAACGAGCTTGGCAAGCGCTGTAGTAAGCAATGCAAGCGACATACAGTTTCCGTAACGTTTGTTTAAAACATCTCGAGCTATTAGCGTGTCGCCTGCGTAACTGAAGTTCGAAACCAGGTTATCCAGGTAATAAGCGAGGCGAAAATTAGGTGATATGTGTGCTTTTGCGGGCGAATTATAATAAGAAAGAAAGTGCTGCTTTTGCTGCTCAGATAACGCAAAGAGCGCCCCGGGCTCTTCCACGTCGATTAATGCGAATTCGCTAATCTGCCAATTGTAAGGTGCTAACTCACTCTTACTCTGGGCATCACTGCTTTTAGTGCTCTGGCACGCAACATTAGCCATCAATGCCATAGCTAGAAATAACAGTTTTGTTTTCAACATGCTTTCCCTTTCTGACTTTCCCTTAATTTAAGAGTAATTGTTCAAAAAGCGTATTACAAGTTAGCCCACAAATCGCGATTAGAAGCGCTACTTTATATTAAAACTGATCGAACATGATAGCGTTGCCATCTGGATCTTTTACAATTAGATGCCCGGGGCCGCTATCGCCTTTCACAGGCACGTCCAATGCAATACCCTGTTCAACTAAGCTCGCCTGAAGTGCTCTAACATCGCTAGGGTTAAAGGTCATAATATTGTCTTCAAACATTCCTTCGAATAAGCCAATCATGGTGGTGCCATTTTTCATCATCAGCCATTTGTCTTCCACCGACCCACAGGACGGCATAGCATCAAAGCCCAATGCTTCATAAAACGCTTTCGACTTGCTAATGTCCTTTACCGTTAAACTTAGCGAAAATAACCCTAACTCCACTGCATGCTCCCTGATAATTTTTGAAAATTGTTCACTAACTACTCTAGTGAAGCTTTTGAACAATATCACTGCCATTAGTCGCAAAAAGAAAAAAGCCAGTAATACTGAATATTACTGGCTTTACGTCAAATATCGGCTTTTTACTGTTCTTAACTTAACGCTGATTGCGCTTTAAAAAGTTTAAGTAAGGGGTTTTAGTCCTTAACTTTTTTGACTAGCGATCCAGCGATCTATTTTCTGCTCAAGAATAGCAAGTGGAATGCCGCCCGTGTTTAACACTTGCGCGTGGAACTCACGGATGTCGAAATCATCACCTAATGCCTTCTCTGCGCGCGCGCGCAGTTCTTGAATTTTAAGTGCGCCCACTTTGTAAGATAACGCTTGTGATGGGATAGCAATATAACGCTCTACCTCAGCCACAACTTCTGTGCGGGTCATGCCTGAATTATCAAGCATAAAATCGATGGCTTGTTCTCGCGTCCAACCTTTCGCGTGAATACCTGTGTCTACCACCAAACGCATGGCGCGCAACTGTTCATCTTGAAGCGTGCCGTAACGATTCCATGGATCGTCAAAGAACCCCATTTCATACCCTAGCGTTTCTGAATATAGCGCCCAACCTTCACCGAAAGCGGGAAGGAAGCTAAAACGCATGAACGAAGGTAACGCTTCATTTTCTTGCGCTAGACTTACTTGGAAATGGTGACCAGGAGCGCCTTCGTGTAAATACAAGGTAACGTTGCCCGTGGTTAGGCGGCTAGGCAAATCGTAGGCATTAAAGTAGAAAGTACCTGGACGAGAGCCGTCTGGCGTGCCTGGCTGATATGAGCCACCCGCACTGAATTGCTCGATGGCAGGGTCGTACGGCTTAATTTCTAACTCAGACTTAGGCAATAGTGAGAAGTATTGATCAATTTTCTCATCAACCTCACGGCCAATATCATAATAGCTCTGCGTTAACGCCTCACGGCTTTCAGGCTTGAACTTAGGGTCTGTGCGTACATAGTCGAAGAATTCGTTTAATGTTCCTTCAAACTTCACTTCGTCCTTAATTTCAAGCATGTCATTTTTGATACGCTTAACTTCTTTTAAACCAAGATTATGCAGTTCATCAGGGGTCATTGGCAGTGTGGTTGAACCTTCCACCATCAATTGATAAAGCTTTGCACCACCTTTCATATCGCTAAGGCCAATGCTTTCACGGGCAACAGGCAAATACTCGTCGCGAAGGAAGTCGCGCATACGCGTGGTTGCATCGTAAATCTCTTGCGTCGCTTTCTCGTAGTCAGCGGTTAAACGGGCTTTTTCTTCGTCAGAGAAACTTTCTGGGAACATGGTAATTGGCCCCCAAAACTGTGACTCTTTAATGGGAATAGCCAGCTGAGTATCAAACTGCTTGATCACGCGATCGATAGTAAGTTTAGTTTCAAGAACACCGCTTTCCATGCCCTCGCGGAACTTTCCGATAGCGCGGTCAGAAATAGCAATGTAATCCTTATGGCGAGATAAGTTATTTTCGTAATCTTCTATCGTTTTAAATGGCGCTGCGCCCTTTCCGCTCGCAAAAGTCGGGTAGAAGGTATGGAAACCGCTGAAGTGATTAACAGGGCGTACTTCCGTTAACGCTTCAATCTCGTCGGTGGACATTTTTAGCGAGCGCTCTTCGTTGTATTTAAATACATCGTAGGCAAGCTTGTCGGTGTCGCTTAACTTACTGCGGTCGATTTGTTTAAGCTCTGACAAATTCAGCAGTGTCGCTGTTTTTCCCGCTAGAGCGTGAGAGTCTGTTAAGAAGTCGCCCATTCTGTCCGCGTAACGCATGTCGCCACGGAATATAGCCATAATTGGGTTTAGCTCAATATCACGCTGGTCAGCGGCTGCAAAAAGCGCAAAGAGCTTTTCGTGCTCAGACGCTTCTTTTGCAACTGAGGTACTTTTTGATGAACTCTGCGTATTTGCGTGATTGTGTTCATGTGCCACAGCCGAGCTTAGCCCCAGTGCCATGGTTACAGCACTACTTACAAGTAGTGATTTAAATGCTTTCATTTTTATTCCCTTGTTATTTCGCCTTTGTTTTGCGGTTTGTTTCTAACAAAAAAAGACGCTGTCGTTTTGTGTTTTTTTGATTCTATATATCGTGTGATAAGCGCCTTTAAACCTAATAATGCGTACCTGACGCCAGATATCAGGCATACCGGCTGTACAATGCAATTCAGCGTTTACTTAATTAGCCACATCTTCACACGGTATCTATTCATTTAAGGTTTTTCAGGATGCACTGTTTATTCAGGCAAATGAGCCATCTCTTTTCGCCACGCCCTTTCATACGCCTCACGGCCTAAGACACGTTGCGCGTACGCGGCTATATTGTCTGTTTTACCGTTCAAAGTAATATCTAATTTACTACCTTTTGCCCACGCTAAAATATGACCGGCTATAATGTCGGCCATAGTAAACATGTTTCCACACACAAATTCTTTGTCGCCAAGCATAGAAGAAAATACAGGCAACACGCGCTTGAACTCCCACACCGCTACATCACGCATTTGTTCAAGTCTTTGCTCTTTGGGCAATGCAAAGGTGTGCTTTGCCAAATTCCAAATCGGTTGCTCTAACTCATTGGTAAGAAACAACATCATTTCTTCATATTTGGCTCGCTCGAAGCTACCAGGCTCTGGAATGAATTCATGCATGCCGTGACGTTCAGCTAAAAAAGTGACGATAGCCGCCGATTCCGTCAAGGTACCTTCAGGGGTCGCAAGCGCTGGGATTTTAGAGGCAGGACTGATGGCTTTATATTCTTCTGAAAGGTGTTGCCCTTGTTTTAAGTCAACTAAGCTGTACTCAAAAGGTAAACCTAGCTCTTCCAGTGCCCATGCCACGCGAACCGAGCGAGTTTTCGGATATCCGTAAAGTGTATACATACCTATGCCCTTGCTTATGTAATGTCAGCTAACTGTAAGTCGAATAGGAAAAAAGTGCTACCTCGATATTGTTACTGAGTTTTAACACTGAAACATGTGCTTGGCAGTGCCGCACGTTTGGAATCGGCAGTTTAAAAGAATGAACGTAAGAATGTAGAGGTAAGCGTAAGTAACTTTTTCATGCAGTCGCTATAAGCCTTTCAATGCAAATCTAATTATTCGCCCTAAGTAATCGTCCACTAGTTCCTTATAAGCCTTAAGCCTCTTGAGGTTAAGCGTTTTTGTGAGGTTATTAGCCGAATTGGTTTACTTTGTGCTCATCTCTCTTTGTAGCTTTAAACACATGTATTAATAATTGAGTGAAGGAGAACACGATGAAGAAACGTTTAATATCTACCTTGGCAGGTTCACTATCATTGGTGTTAAGTGCGAGCAGTTTCGCGGGCCATCATGAAAACGATGGTAAAGAAGTGGTAATGAATAACTTAGAGACAGGCATGAGTATGGGTACCGTGATGGTAAGCAGCTACGACGATGACGGTGTGGTGTTCACGCCTAGCCTGTCAGGATTGACTCCGGGCATTCATGGTTTTCATGTTCACCGAAATGGCGACTGTTCACCTGCAATGAAAGATGGCAAAAAGGTGTTAGGTGGGGCCGCAGGAGGGCATTTCGACCCAGAGGAAACAGGCAAGCATCGCGCTCCGTGGTCTGAAAAGGGTCATGAAGGTGACCTACCCGTGTTATACGTTGATAAAAACGGAAACGCCACGCAGCCGATCTTTGCGCCAGAACTCGAATTAGAAGACATTGAAGGCCGCGCACTGATGATTCATGCTGGCGGCGACAACTATTCTGATTCGCCTAAAAAGCTTGGCGGAGGTGGCGACCGAGTTGCATGTGGTGTTATTCGATAACAGACCATGACTAATCCCGCAGGCTGATGGTCAGTGGATTTAGTTTCTTATAGATATCAAAAAAACGGCTCAATGGTGTCATTTCATTAAGCCGTTTTTTATTTGCTAAATGCGATTAAGCGGAGCGTGCTCTTTCAAGCGTGTTTTCGCGAGCACTTACTCACACATGTTAATCGAGTTAGCTCTTATTCAATCGATATTCCAATGTGATATCGGTATTGAGTAGTTGTGATACGGGGCAGTTTTCTTTTGCATCCTGCGCAATTTTCTCAAACTCGTCTTCTGTGATCCCATCAACGTTTGCATCTAAACTTAGCGCCGATTGCGTAATTTCAAAGCCGTCTCCGCTTTTCTCTAAGCTAATTTTTGCGGTCGTTTTAAGGTCACCATCGTCATAACCTGCATCTGACAATGCAAAGGAAAGCGCCATAGTGAAGCAACTAGCATGTGCAGCACCGATCAGTTCTTCTGGGTTAGTCCCATTTCCATCTTCAAATCGCGTATTAAAGCCGTAGGGCTGATTGGATAAGGCGCCAGTCTCTGTTGAAACGCTACCTTTTCCGTCTTTACCTAGCGGTTTATATGTTGCGCTGCCTGATTTTACAATTGTCATTTCATTCATCCTTACGTATTTGGCTTGTGCTTCAAGATAACTGTTGAACAGTCTTATCTGTCGAGCTAAGCGGTTTGAGATAACAAACCTAAGGATGCAAGTGCTCTGCCGAATTCTCACCTTGGCGCTAGCCCTTATATTATGGGCTCTGTAATACAACCTTGTTAATCAGCACTACCCTCTTATTTCGCAAACCCTACGTGGACTACAGGGTAAGATGAAATTTTTACGCGACCTTGGTCCTTTAAGTCGGGTTTATACCAAAAAGAACAGAAATGGCTCACAGACCGTTCATTGCAAATACAAAAGCCAAACCAAACGACAGAACGCCACAAAAAACAGGCAGGCCTAAACTTTTCGATTTGCGCCACACTAAAACAGTAATCACCGATCCTACAGCTGTGGCGACCCAACTCGCCACAGTCGAGGTCTTAGGGATGAGCGATGCGCCTAACATAGCCGCAATCATCAATGGCCCTAACACGCTTAGCCATGTAGGTAAGCGCGCTTCGGTATTGTTAGCTTTGTGTTTATTGAAGTGACGTTGAGTCCACAACAGTGGAGCTACGCGTAACGCGTATGTGCCGATGGCTGCGACAATGATAGCGATCCAGATATCAGTTTGCATGGGATTGCTTCCTATCAACATGCGATGTAAGAACGTAAAACGTTATCGCACCGCATAGCGCTGCCAAAGGAATTGCAGCGTTTTTAAATGAGCTAAGGGCGATAAATAACGCTGCCGACATAGTTACAAGCAAGGTAGCGCTCCACAGTTTGCTCGAAAATTTCGGCGCTAGCAGAACCAAAAAAAGTGCAGGTAAGGCAAAGGGCATAACACTATCCAATATAGGCCATTGCTGGGTAAGAGACTCACCAGCCACGCCCCCTAGGGCTGTGCCCAATATCCAGCTAAGCCACGCTACCATTGACACGCCCTTAAACCACTCTACTTTCTTAGCGTCTTCCATAGAAGGCAAGCGGGTATGAGCTAGCGCGAAAATCTGGTCGGTAAGGCCATGCATTAAATAAGGCCACGATTTACTTTGCGGTAAATACGGCACTAAATTCGGTGCGTAAACCACGTGGCGCACATTAACCAACAAAGTCATACACACCGCTAGCCAAAGCGGCGACCCTGAAGCCACCATAGCCACTAACAGAAATTGCGACGCTCCCGCGTAAATAAATACGGAGATAAGCGTGGCTTCTAACGTAGAAAAACCAGCCTGCACCGCAATAACGCCAAACGAAATGGCGACGGGGATATAACCGCCAAGCAAAGGTAACCCATCTATAACACCTTGCTTAAGTCCACTTTTTGATGAAATTTGGCTCATTCCTTTGTCTCTTTGTGATATACGATGGTGATAAGACATGTCGCCCACTCATCTAGCGTTTTGTAGATGTGCGGTAAATCAGCACTAAATGCTACACTTTGACCCGGGAGCAACAATTGAGTATTTCCACTATTCCCCGCTTCTAGAGAACCGCTTACAACGGTAATCGTTTCGACCGTTCCAGTGGCATGAGCTTCAGCCTCACGAAATGTATTTGGTGCAACCGACATCCAATAAGCGTCGACATTTGGTGTGCCCTGCCCCTGCTCGATTAAACGCACTTCAACCCCCTTTTCCCCAACGCTTGCGCTAAGAGGCTGCACTAGCTGACCAAATGGTACGTCTAACTGTTTGGCTAGCCTCCAAATGGTGTCAAGCGTGGGGTTACCATTGCCCTGCTCAAGCCTGGAAAGATTAGACTTGGCAATACCAGCCCCAGCCGCCAGCTGCGATAGCGAAACGCCCCTTTCTTGCCTGAGATTTTGCAAGTGCCTGCCCAAGATATTCAACGTTGATTGATTCACGCTACGCTAACCTTAAAGTGTTCCATTTATAGAACGTTCTATATATTGAACAGTTCAAAGTCAAGAAATTTGTTCTTAGCGTGAGAATAGGAGCGAAGTGCAATCACTGAAGTTACAAGCGCGTTTTCCTAAATGGTTATAGGCAGCAGATTGATGCAGGTGAAGTTGTAAAAACTCTTCCAAAGAAAACACTTCCTTGGTTTTTTTACGTCCTGACGCGAGTTATTACGCAATATTAGCGATTTAATTCGTTAACAAAAGGGCAACATTTAAATCGCTGAATTGATTAAGAAATCTTATCAGTTACCGTTACTTAGTATTCTGGCAATGCTACGATCTGACGCATCAAGCGAATAGTTTAAACGCAAGTTTTTTGGGCTATTGATCTCTACCCGACACTGCCAATCAATAGTCTCTAGCAATAGAGAACTGGCTGCTATGCCATTAGGCCAGATTTTGCATTTCACCGCAGCGCCCTGACTGCATAAGGCATGTCTAGCTTTGACGTACGAATTTTCGTCGACATGAGCAGTAAAAATTCAACAGAGCTTAGCTAAAACCACCGTGCATTTGAATGGTAAAAATGAAGGAACAAAAGGAAGTTTATGACGAATCAGACTGACAAGATAACCACTGACCAAGCCTTGTCTAAGGAAGCCTCATCAAGTCACACCAACGGGACAGGTGAATATTCGCTGGCCACCATTACATTTTGGCTGGCTATCGGTACCTTTGTAATTGGTTGTAGCGAGTTTGCTGCAATGGGTTTATTACCTTACTTCGCTGAAGATTTTGGCATCTCAGAAAAAGTTGCAGGTCACGCGATTAGTGCTTATGCCATTGGTGTTGTAGTGGGCGCGCCGCTTATTACTATCTTTTTTTCCCGGCTTGCCCGTCGTACCATGCTGATTTCAATGATGGTGTTCTATGCCGGTGGAAATCTACTAACAGCGCTTGCCTGGTCAGAATGGACTATGAATATAGCCCGTTTTATAGCTGGCTTACCTCATGGCGCTTATTTCGGCATTGCGATGCTCTTTGCTGCAGACATTGCTGGTAAAAATAAACGTGCGCAAGCGGTTAGTAACGTCATTCTAGGCTTGGCTATTGCTAATATCATTGGTGTGCCGTCAATTAGCGGTATTGGACAAATGTTCGGATGGCGAACCGGCTTCTTTATCATTTCAGCCTTTGCTTTGGTTACCGCAGTAATGGTGTGGAAAACCGCACCTTATCGTGGGCCGAACCCAGATGCCAAACCACTAACTGAGCTTAAAGCCCTTAAAAACAAAGACGTGCTGCTGGTACTACTTATGGGCGCGATTGGCTTTGGGGGCATGTTCTCAGTATATTCTTATTTCAGCGCCTCTTTCCTCAATACGACATCGTCACCAGAATGGGGGATATCGGCCACCTTGCTTGTTTATGGCATAGGCGTGACCTTGGGCAATATTATTGCAGGCCGCTACTCTGAAGGCAGGCTACTGACGTCAGCGATTACGTTTCAGGTTTTACTGGGCCTATCAGCTGCAGCTTATGCTGCGTCTATGGGTAATCCGTACTTAATGGCAGCATCACTGTTTTTCATCGGCATTGGGGGCGGAATGGTAGTGCCACTTCAAACTCGTCTAATGGACGTGGCAGGCAAAGCACAAACCTTAGCGGGCGCCATGAATCATGCGGCGTTTAACACCGCTAACGCACTCGGCCCTTGGTTGGCGGGTATGACTCTGTCAGCAGGTTACGGCTATGCATCAACGGGTTGGGTAGGTTTAGCGCTGGCCGGTGGTGGTGTTCTGGTATGGCTGGCCATTGTTATGACTACTCGCAATAACCAAGTACAAACAGCAACCGTATCTGGATAAGTAGTTTAAGTGCTGGCAACCTTGGTTGTCAGCACTAACAGGTAAACTTATCCCACCATTATTCTGCGTCGTTTTCGCGCTCAGAACTATTACGCGTGGCGGTTCCCCACACATCTTTAGGAATGTCTCTTTTAGGCGCTGGCGTACTATCTATCGCCGCGGCCTGCTTTTTCTCTTGATTTGACCATTTAACACGAATTTTCTTACCGTCGATAACTTTGGCGTTAAGTCGTTCAATAGCTTTATCGGTTTCTTCTTGCGTGCTCATTTCAACGAAACCAAAGCCTTTCGATAAACCCGAAGCGTCATCCATCACTAGGTCGCACGACGTTATGGTGCCAAGCTCAAAGAACAAGTCTTCAAGATTTTCTTTTGTAAATGTCTTTGGTAGGTTTCGAACTAATATACTCAAGGTTTTGGCTCTGCTTTAAGGTGGTTTGTTCTGTACCTATTGTAGCACGCAGCAGCATGTTTAATATGGGTATTGACCGCTCAACGCTAATTGTTGAACAAGCGCCCTAAACTACGTTAACGCCTATTCGTTGTTTGCTGATAAGTATCTCGCCAGCATGAAACATTCATTCCAAAAGTTCGTTTAAAAAGTCGATTAAAATGCCCGGGGTCTTGATAGCCCACTGCCCATGCAATTTCTTCTGCACTCTTATCGCTGTGTTTAAGAAACTCTTTCCCCTGCTCTATTCTAAGTTGTTGAATGTAGCCAAGAGGAGTTTCCCCCGTAGCTTCTTTAAACCTGCGTTTAAAAGTGCGTTCGGTCATATTTATGCGCGCCGCCATTTCACCTATCGTCACTTTTTCCGCAAAGTGTATCTCTAACCACTGCTGAATATTTAAAATATCGTCGTCTTGATGATAGGTTTGGTGGTTGAGCGACGTTGCTTCCAACGTAACACCACGGCGAAAGTCTACCAGAAACGCCTGCTCTATAGCCTCCCCCACCGCTTTGCACGACAAACGCGATATTAGAAAAACAATTATTTCTAATGCAGCATTTAGCCCTGCAGAACAATACAGTTCGCCCGTGGCGGTAATGAATCTATCAGACCTAAGGTTTACTTTGGGAAAAGCTCGCGCAAAGTGCGATTGTTTATGCCAGTGAGTGGTGCCCATTCTCTCGTTTAGCAGCCCTGCCTGTGCGAGAAAAAAAGCGCCGGTGGCTGCCGCCATTATTGGAATACCTTTGCCATGCCACTGCCGTAGCTTTGGGTATAGAGCGGCTTGCTGTACCAGTAATGGTTCCATGTCCCCCCACACACTGTGCAGTATTACCAAATCAGTCTCATCAATATCCGCCAACGCGCAGTCTGGGGTAATCGCAAGGCCACTAAACGTTGTCGTTGGATTACCGTCTATTGTCACTAGCTTTACCGTTATCGCGTTTCCCAGCAGTTTATGCTGAAGGTCTGACGCAAATTTTAGCACGTCATGGGTTAAGCCCATGCTAAGCCCCATGGTGTTTTCGCTGGCATATAAGGTTACGTGTTTAAGCATGGTCTTTCCTTGTTCAAGCTCGCTATTTTTATTTCGCCACTTTGGCCCGATTGGCCAATCAAATGTCCCAACCCACACTGTTAACATTATTTTCACAAAATTACTATGAAGTCAGTCACAATTTCGTAGAGATAGAAAAATGCAATTTACTGAAGAGCACAACGCGCTTAGAAAAACCGTTCACGATTTTGTAAATCAAGAGATGGACCCGTTCATTGACGAATGGGAGCACGAAGGCATTGCTCCCCTTCATAGCTTGTTTAAAAAGATGGGGAATTTGGGCCTTTTAGGTATTCAAAAGCCTGAGGCCTACGGCGGCGCTGGCTTAGATTACAGTTATAACCTGGTATTTGCTGAAGAAATAGGTCGAGCGTATGGCGGCTCTATTCCTATGGCTATCGGCGTTCAAACCGATATGGCCACCCCTGCCCTAGCCCGATTTGGCAGTGATGAACTAAAGCGTGAATTTTTAGCGCCCGCTATTACCGGCGACATGGTGGCATGTATTGGAGTGAGTGAACCAGGGGCGGGGTCAGATGTTGCAGGGTTAAAAACCACAGCCCGTACAGATGGTGACGACTTCATTATTAACGGCACGAAAATGTGGATAACGAATGCCACCCAAGCAGACTGGGTTTGCCTGCTAGCAAACACAAGCGACGGGCAAGTGCATGCTAATAAATCATTAATTATCGTCCCCCTTAACACCCCAGGCATAACCATTTCAAAGCCGTTAAACAAACTGGGGATGCGCGCCAGCGACACTGGCCAAATTTTCTTCGATGATGTGCGCGTTCCAAAGCGCTTTTTAATCGGAGATGAAAACAAAGGCTTCACTATGCAAATGATGCAATTCCAAGAAGAGCGCATGTATGCAGCAGCTAGTGCGCTGAAAGGAATGGAACGCATTATAAGCGACACCATCGAGTGGGCAAAAGACCGACACACATTTGGTCAGCCTGTTATCAACAACCAAGCCGTCCATTTCAAAATAGCTGAACTGCAAAGTGAAATTGAGGCCCTGCGCGCTTTAACTTGGCAGGCTTGTCAGGATCATATTGAAGGAAAAGATGCTACTTACTTGGCGTCAATTGCAAAACTGAAAAGCGGCCGATTGTGGCGACAAGTTACCGATGGCTGCCTTCAGTATTGGGGCGGTATGGGTTTTATGTGGGACAACCCTGTTGCGCGTGCATATCGCGATACCCGAATATTATCCATCGCTGGCGGAAGCGACGAAATGATGCTCGGCATTATTGCAAAGTACATGGACATTTTCCCGAAACGTAGATAGCGACGTATTTTTATGATGAAAACAGTTCAAGATATGCTGAACAAAAATATGCGGCTACCCGTAATTTGCGCCCCCATGTTTTTAGTTTCTAGCCCAAACTTAGTGATTAACGCATGTAAAAATGGCGTGGTAGGTAGTTTTCCCGCCTTTAATACTCGCACTCAAGCAGCGTTAGATGAATGGTTGACCACCATCACCGCAGCCTTAGATGAAGAAAAACAGGCTAACCCAGCAGCTAAAGTGGCTCCGTACGCTGTGAATCTGGTGGTGCACGCCTCGAACAAGCGCCTTCATGCCGACTTCGAAATAGTCAAAAAGCATAAAGTGCCGTTTGTTATTACCAGCCAAGGTAATCCTAAACCTGTTATTGATGCAGTCCATCAGTGGGGGGGCATTGTTTTTCACGACGTAATAACTGTGGCCCACGCGAGAAAAGCCATTGAAGCAGGTGCAGACGGCCTAATCTTAGTTGCCGCAGGTGCCGGCGGGCACGCAGGAGAGGTAAACCCTTTCGCGCTTCTGCGTGAAGTGAGAGAGTTTTGGCAAGGCCCACTGGTACTTGCTGGCGCTATTAATGATGGTTACGGTATTAGAGCCGCAGAGATTTTAGGCGCTAATTACAGCTATATGGGCACACGCTTTATAGCAACGAACGAAGCCGAAGTAGACCCTGATTACAAAACCATGTTGGTTAACGCCAACGTAAACGATCTTGTGTTTACTGACACCTTCACTGGCGTCAAATGTCACTTCTTAAAGCCCTCTATAACTCGAGCTGGCGTAGACTTAGCGTCGATTGAGGGTAAAGAAAATGTCGACTTAGACTTAGGCGGCAGTAACGCTTGGAAAGATATGTGGAGCGCAGGACACGGCGTAAGCGGAATTCGCTCAGTGATATCAGTACATAGCCTGATAGAACAACTTGAAGGGGAATACAATAAAGCGGCCACAACGCCATTGTTTAATCACACTGCGGAACATCAAACCGCGCATGCAGGAAGCTAAGACATGGCCATTCTTCACTCTAATGTCGATGTTAAAAGTACATCGTTTAGTAACAATTACGCCGCAATGGAAGACGCCGTTGCCGAATTTCGCAATATCGAGCAAAACGTCATTCAAAACGCGCAAGAAAAAGCACCGCGTTACGAAGAAAAAGGGCTACTGTCACCACGCAATCGACTCGCCTTATTGCTTGACCCCAACATGCCGTTTCTTCCCCTTTCGACATTATGTGGTTATCTGCAAGAAGGCGACAAAGACGGCAGTGCTGCCGGTGGCGGAGTAATAGCTGGCATTGGTTATGTCGCTAACACTCGCTGTATTGTTATGGTTGACGACTATCTCACTAAAGGTGGCAGCATAACCGAACTTGGTAGCAAAAAGCGGCTGCGCTTGTATCACATTGCCCTTCAGCAAAAATTACCAGTAATAGCGTTATCACAAAGCGGTGGCGGCGACCTTACTTCGCTAGGTGATTGGTTTGGGTTCTCTGCTGCAGGTTTCGCTATGCAGGCTCGCTTGTCGGCCGCAGGTATTCCGCAAATAACGGTTGTGCATGGCAGTGCCACAGCAGGCGGTGCGTATCAGCCAGGACTGTCAGACTATGTAATCATGATACGCAATCAATCTACGGTGTACCTTGCAGGCCCGCCTTTATTAAAAGCCGCAACAGGGGAAATAGCCACTGACGAAGAAATAGGTGGCGCAGAGATGCACAGTGAGGTTTCTGGCGTAGCAGATTTCATTGCTCAAAGCGATGCCGATGGTATTCGCATTGCCCGTGAAGTTACGCAAATGCTGAGCTGGAATAAAGATTTTTCCGAAGCTACTACACCTAGCGATGTTGCCCCTGTTTATACTTCAGATGAGTTACTTGGCATCGTTCCTAAAGACGCCAAGACTCCATTTGATGTGCGCGAAGTCATTGCCCGTATCGCTGATAAATCGAATTTTGTTGACGTTAAACCCGAGTTTGATATGGGCACCGTGTGCGGATACATGGCCATTGAAGGGCAGCCCTGTGGCGTTATAGGCAATAATGCGCCTATTACCGCGAAAGGCGCAGCGAAAGCAGCACAATTTATCCAGCTGTGTGAACAAGCTGGCACTCCTTTGTTGTTTTTACACAACACCACCGGCTTCTTGGTGGGCACAGAGTCTGAACGCGCAGGCATCATTAAGCACGGCGCCAAACTCATTCAAGCAGTTACCAATGCTACTGTTCCTAAGATAAGCATCGTACTGGCAGGTTCATTTGGCGCAGGGAACTACGCCATGGCTGGACGGGGTATTGAGCCTGACTTTATGTTTTCATGGCCCCGCTCAGTGGTCGCCGTGATGGGCCCCGCCCAAGCTGGTAGCGTGCTGCGCACTGTTGCTCACGCCAAAATGATGCGAAGTGGCAGCGTAGATGAGGAAAAGCTAACCGCACTGGAACAACATACCGTCTCTGTGATGGAAGCTAAATCACGTGCCCTCGCTAATTCTGCTCGCTTGTGGGATGACGGCATTATAGATCCAAGAGATACCCGCTCTATTGTTGCTTTCGTGCTTTCTATTTGCCAGCACGCTAAAACGAAGCAACTTCACCCTACTAGCTTTGGCGTAGGCAGGCTATAGGCCTCAATTTGACTAAAGAGGACATCAGGATGCCCCACTTAGAATTAATGGTATTCAAAGAAATTACCGCACGGCTTACTGACAACGTATTGCACATTCAATTTAACCGCCCGCATAAGAAAAATGCCATGAATTTAACATTGGTTGAAGAGGTTATGCAGTGTTTTGAACGCGTTGAATATATGAATAATTTACGGGTCGTCGTAATACAGGGAAGCCATGGCAACTTTTGCGCTGGCGGCGATATTTCTGACATGCATTTATCGTCGTTAAGTGAATCGGAACGAGAAGACACTATTTGGCACTTCAATCGTAGTTTCGGCCGCATGATTACTCAAGTAAAACACTCTGCCACGCCAGTCATTGCTGTGGTTGAAGGCGCGGTACTTGGCGGCGGTTTTGGCTTAGCTTGTGTAGCAGATATAACCATTGCCTGCGACAGCGCCTTTTTCGCACTTCCTGAAACAGGGTTAGGTGTTATTCCCGCGCAAATAGCGCCATTTGTGGCTAGCCGCATTGGGATCGATCAAACAAAAAGATTGGCACTTACTGGTGAAAAGCTAAATGCCGAACAAGCATTGCGCTTGGGTTTAGTGCACGGAATTTGTCAAACAAACGCCATTTCCGAACAAGTGAACAAAGAGATTGCCCGAATAAAACAATGCGCACCGCAAGCAAACTCAAATACCAAGCGTTTGTTATTAGGATTAAATAAGACGCCGCTTGAACAGATTCTTGACGGCGCTGCTACGGCGTTTGTTAAGTCATTGACGTCTGAAGAAGGGGTAGAAGGAACCCAAGCCTTCATTCAAAAACGCAAACCTTCTTGGTGTGAGTGAACACATTATGACGAAAAGCATTCAAAAAATACTTATTGCTAATCGCGGCGAAATAGCCTGTCGCATTATTCGAACCGCACACAAACTGGGCTTTTTTACCGTTGCTATTTATAGCGAGGCTGACCGCAACGCGCTGCACGTACAGCAGGCTGATGAAGCTGTTTTCGTTGGCCCCGCCGATCCTACATCGTCGTATCTTCACAGTGAAAAAGTGATAAACGCTGCAATTCAAACACAGGCAGACGCTATCCACCCTGGGTATGGCTTTTTATCAGAAAACGCTGACTTCGCACGTGCATGTGAAGACGCTGGCTTAACCTTTATTGGCCCAAACGCAGACGCCATAGCCTTGATGGGTAGCAAGCGCTTATCAAAAATAGCCATGCTTCAGGCTAATGTTCCCTGTATTCCAGGCTATGAAGGCGGCGACCAAAGTGATGCTGCACTCATAGAAAGTGCCAAAAACATTGGCTTTCCTTTAATGGTGAAAGCCAGCGCTGGTGGTGGCGGCAAAGGTATGCGTTTAGTGCATGAAGCCAGTGATTTGGCAGCTCATATTTCTACGGCTCGATCTGAGGCCTTAAACGCATTTGGAAATGACGAACTTATTTTAGAGCGTGCGTTAATTGGGCCTCGGCATATAGAAATTCAAATTTTTGCAGACGGCTGCGGCAACACGCTTTATTTAGGAGAGAGAGACTGCTCAATTCAACGCCGGCATCAAAAAGTGATTGAAGAAGCCCCGTCGCCATTTGTGGATGAGCAATTACGCAAACGCATGGGAGAGGCGGCTGTGGCTGCTGCAAAGGCTTGTAACTACTGTGGTGCAGGCACGGTAGAATTTCTAGTTGATAGCGACAAGCAATTTTACTTTTTAGAAATGAACACGCGCTTGCAGGTAGAACACCCGGTTACAGAGTTAGTGACGGGACTAGATTTAGTTGAATGGCAACTGCGAGTAGCCTGTGAAGAATCGCTTCCCTTCACACAAGAAGACATTCAAATAAGCGGTCACGCCATTGAAGTGCGCCTTTACGCTGAAGAGCCGCGCCAAAACTTCATGCCGCAAACCGGGAAGGTAAAAGTATGGAAACCTGCCACGAACGCTAGAACCGACCACGGCGTTTATCAGAACTTGGAAGTAAGCAGTCATTACGATCCAATGCTTGCCAAGATAATTGTTAAAGCTGAAAGCAGAGCGAGCGCAGTTAGAAAAATGGCAAGAGCGCTTCGCGAAACACAGGTAATTGGAATAAATACCAATAAACACTTTTTACAAAATCTTGTGCAAAGCCCAGCGTTCTTGGGAAACGATGTAACAACGGCATTTATTGAGCAACACGCACAACACGAGGACATGAAAGGCAGCCTCTCGCCATCGTTTTCAATATTAGCGAAAGCTGCACTGCTGTTTGCGTTAACGCAAAACAAACATGCCAGTACATTGGTTCATGATAATGCATTGAATAAGCTCACACCCACTTGGCAACACTCCATGGGCTTTGCTTACCCCATCATTATTACTTGCAACGATGTCACCGTATCAATGACTGTTACGCCTTTCACTGATCACTATCGAATCTGCGATACAGGTACTAAAACAGAAGTAACACTTACCTTATTAGACTTAACGCCGCAAAGTCTGGTGGTAGAAGCAGATAAGTTGCGAAGCACGGCCTCATACGCTGCGAACGGTAACACGTTATTTATTGACGATGGCACAGGTCACTTCATGTTTAGCTGCGTGACGCACAGCAAAGTTGATAGCCAAAAAACACAGGGCACAGCGCAAGTGAATGCCGTGATGGACGGTGTCATCGTTGCTTTACTTGTAGAGCAAGGTGATACCGTTAATGCAGGCGATACGGTGGCCATTATGGAAGCGATGAAAATGGAACACCCCCTTAAAGCAGCCGTAAAAGGTACGGTTCACCTCTCTCCAATTGCGGTTGGCGATCAGGTTAAATCTAAACAAACCATAGCCACCATACTTCAAGCCGATGAGGTCATCCATGAACAAAAATAAGGTTCGTATAGGCGGTGCTTCTGCGTTTTATGGTGACAGCCAGCTTTCTGCAAGGCAGCTTGTTGAAAAAGGTGACATAGATTACCTAGTTTTTGATTACCTAGCCGAAGTAACAATGGCCATTTTATCGCAAGCCAAAGCAAAGAATGAAAAGCTAGGCTATGCCGTCGACTTTGTAACTGTGGCCATGAAAGACGTACTGCAAGACTGTGCACAAAAAGGCATAAAAGTGATTGCAAATGCGGGGGGAGTCAACGTGCCGGCCTGCATAGAATCGCTTAATGCGCTGTGTGCACAGCTCAATCTAAATTTGAATATTGTAGGCGTGTACGGTGATAACTTGCTTAACGGTATGCGCAATGAAATCTTGGCTGAAACTAACACCCATGACCTTGATAATGGCAATGAATTACCGAATACCCTTGCATCGATGAATGCTTATTTAGGCGCGCAGCCAATTGCCGATGCGTTAGCTGCCGGTGCTGATATTGTGATTACGGGTAGAGTGGTAGACAGCGCGCTCATGCTTGGGCCCTTAATGCATGAGTTTTCATGGAGCTATGACGATTACAACGCGCTCGCGCAAGGTTCGCTTGCAGGACATTTGCTCGAATGCGGTGCTCAGTGCACCGGGGGAAATTTTACCGATTGGGAGCAAGTGCCCGACTTTTCAGACATGAGCTACCCCATTGCCGAGGTTGAACCAAGCGGCGAGTTTACTATTGTAATCCCGCCAAACACAGGTGGGCTGGTAACAACCTTCACAGTGGCCGAGCAACTGCTCTATGAAATTGGCGACCCTGCGAATTATCTTCTACCCGATGTTTGTTGCGACTTTACCCATGTATCTTTAGAGCAAACGCATAGCAACGCCGTGCGCGTACATGGTGCAAAAGGCAAAGCGCCTGGTAACGACTATAAGGTATGTGCAACCTACATAGACGGCTATAAACTTACCGGCGCTTTTTTTATTGCTGGCTTTAACGCAAAACAAAAAGCACTTACCAATATTCAGGCGCTAGTAGCTCGAACCGAACGCGCGCTCAAAGAAAGAGGTATGCCGCCTTTTAAAGACACCTGTATTGAAATATTAGGCAGCGAAGCAACCTTTGGCCCCCATGCTAATGCAGAACATACGCGAGAGGTCATTGCCAAATTCACACTTCATCACAGTGATAGTAAAGCCCTTTATTTTTGTGCCAGTGAAATGGCGTATTTGGCTACATCGGCTGCGCCTGGTATGGCGGGATTTGGCGCAGGTCGCCCAAAGCCACAACCTCTTATTCGGGTGCACTCATTTTTAATCAACAAAAATAAGGTTTCGGTTAGTATTCAAAAAAATGACGTCATTGTGGCGCACACTACTTACCAAACTGACGCTGCTCCCATTCAATCTCAGAAAGAAGCATGTCGTTCTGAACCGACTCAAGAAGTACAGCTTGAAAATGAGCACTCAGTCTCTCTTCCATTAGTTGAGTTGGTATGTGCCCGAAGCGGCGACAAAGGAAACAACTTAAACATTGGGGTGATCGCGCGACATCCAAAGCTCTTTCCCTTTTTAAATCGCGCTCTAACTGCTGATGTGGTGAAGCAATTTTTTGCTTATTCAGTAAAAGGAAGTGTTTCTCGGTATGCCCTACCTAGCATTAACAGCTTTAATTTTTTACTCACTGATGCATTAGGAGGCGGCGGCACCGCATCTCTTCGCACTGATAGCCAGGGCAAATCAGCAGCGCAAACGTTATTAACCATACCTATTAACGTGCCAGTGTCGTTGATCCCTTTTACCAAACACAAAGGTGAGTGAATGCCATATCAATCAACGTTAGCAGCAGGAAGCTTTTTAAAGCAAACGATTGTTATAACCGGAGGAGGCAGCGGTATAGGACGATGTACTGCCCATGAACTTGCCTCATTAGGTGCAACCGTTATTTTGATTGGCCGAAGTGAAGATAAGCTTGTAAACACCTCTGCAGAAATCAAAAGCGATGGAGGCACAGCCTGTTATTACACGCTTGATATACGTAGTGAAGAAGACGTATCACACACCGTAAACGCATTGCTTGAGAAGCATAAACGCGTGCACGGGTTGGTAAACATGGCGGGCGGTCAGTTTCGCGCCCCACTCTCGCACATATCCCAAAACGGTTTTGAACGCGTTATTCAAACTAATTTAATTGGTGGCTTTCTAATGGCGAAAGCCCTATTCAATAAGCACTTTAAAAATCATGGCGGCAATATTGTCAACATTACCGCTGACAACAAAAATGGCATGCCGGGTATGGGGCATTCTGGTGCCGCCCGAGCAGGCGTTGAAAACCTCACTAAAACCGCGGCGTGGGAATGGGGTTCATTTGGCGTTAGGGTCAATGCTATTGCGCCTGGGTGGGTAGCATCGTCAGGGCTAGACACCTACCCCGAAGATATGAAACACGTTATTCAAAACCTAAAGCACGCGGTTCCGCTAGGACGAATTGCCAGCGAAGCTGAAATCGCTTCTACGGTGTGCTTTCTACTAAGCAAGGGTGCGAACTTCATCACTGGGCAAACACTATTTGTAGACGGTGGTGCCAGCATGGGGTCAGCTCCAGCACTCTTCCCTTTGCAAAACCTTCACCAGCCTGCCAGCGAAACGTGGGATGGCTTCCACAGAAGCATTACACCTGAGGTTTTGCGTTAACAACAAGGACACAAGCATGAGAACACATCAGTTAGAAAGAAACCTGGTAGAACGCGTAGCCATGGGAGATTTATTGCGCAGGCGCGCACGAGATAGCGGCAGTTTGCCTGCACTAGTCGACTTTTATCACAATGAACGCCGCACCGTAACCTATAGCGAGCTCAACAAAAAAGTAAATAAATTAGCCAATGCGCTGATGCGTGAAGGCATTAAACAAGGCGATAAGCTGGCGATATTAGCGGTAAACCAGATAGATGTTGTTGTTACTTACTTCGCCTGCTACAAACTGGGCGTTATTGCAGTGCCTATTAACTTTATGCAAAGCGTTGCCGACGTGACCTTTAATATTGAACACAGCGGTTCCAAAGTAGTCGTTTTCGACCCTCTACTCTCAGATCTTGTGTTTGCAAGCACAAATAATAATGACGACATACATTTCACCATTCAATTAGGCCAAGATAAGGGTAAGGCAACGTTTGCATTTGAGCCCTTTATCAAAGAGCATAGCGACACAGAAATTGAAGACAGGATAATAAACGACAGAGACACAGCCCACATGATATACACGTCTGGGACCACCTCAAAACCCAAAGCGGTTGAAACATCTCACCTTTCATTAACCATTGCAGCACTTACTGCGGCAATAGAACTAGAACTAAGCGCACAGTGCAGAATGTTACTCGTTCTTCCGCTATTTCACTGTACCGCTCTTTCAATACTCTACCCTACGTTTTTAAGAAGTGGATGCTGTACGCTTCACGCTACATTCGATCCTATTCAAATAGCGAACAGCTTAGAAAATGAAAAAATAGAAACGTCTGTGCTTTTACCTATGATGTGGAATGCATTAATGGCAACAGATAACTTTCACGAACGAAATCTCAGCGACTTTAAATTAGCCATTTACGGTATGGCGCCAATGAGTGAACAGAATCGTCAGCAAATTCGCGATGCTTTTGGCTGCAAAGTCCACTTAGGCAGTGGGCAAACAGAATTTAGCCCTGTTTCTAGTTTGTTCAAAGACGGTTGTGAAACTGAATTTGCAGAGGGTAATTACTGGGGTGTTCCCCTGTGTTTTAACGAGCAAGCCGTAATAAATGAGGAAGGTGTAGAAGTGGAACAGGGCGAAACAGGCGAAATAGTGTGGCGAGGCCCGCAAGTTATGAATGGATATTATAAAAATGAAGACGCCAGCAAAGCCGCATATAAATTTGGTTGGCACCACACGGGTGACTTAGGATTTATCGATAGTAAAGGCCAACTAATGTTTATCGATAGGGTAAAAGATACCATTAAGTCTGGTGGAGAAAATGTGTCATCTCAAAAAGTAGAGCAAACGCTTTGCTTAATGAAAGAAATAGAAGCTGCAGCTGCTATAGGAGTGCCTCATCCTCACTGGGGTGAAGCGGTTTGCGCATGCATAGTGGGTAATGATTTAACACAAGAGATGTTGCCAGCCATCAATGCATTTTGTAAGGAGAAGCTTGGTAAGTTTGAAGTACCCAAACATATATTTATTTGCGACGCACTACCGATGACAAGTACAGGGAAAATTCGCAAAGTAGAGCTAAGAGAACAATATAAGAACTTTTTTATGCAGTGAGTAAATTAAAAGTGGGTATTCCATAATGCTGGTTTACCCACTTGAGCACGCTCACACAAAAAAAGAGCGCTATTGCTCTAAAGGACAACGGCAAGCTTGATTCCCTCTATTTCTGGACTTTCTCTTAACTTTCCTGATTGCGGAGGAACACAAGTTCCGTTGATGAGCTTTGTTCTTCGCTAAACACATAGCCATCTACGTCGAAGTTTTTCAAACCTTCCACGTCTTCGACGCGATTTTCAAGAATATAACGCGCCATTAAACCACGGGCTTTCTTCGCGAAGAAACTGATAATTTTATACTGACCGTTTTTGCAGTCTTTAAACGTTGGCGTAATGATCATGCCGTCTAACGACTTCTTCTTCACCGCTTTAAAGTACTCATTCGAAGCAAGGTTAATCAACACGTTATCACCCTGCGCTTCTAATGCCTTATTAAGCATGTAGGTAATGCGATCGTCCCAAAACGCATACAGGTCTTTGCCTTCTGGGTTTGCTAATTTTGTACCCATTTCTAAACGATAGGCCTGCATTAAGTCTAGTGGACGAAGTAGTCCATATAGGCCAGACAAAATACGAAGGTGTTGTTGCGCATATTCAACCGTTTCGCTATCAAGCGAGTAGGCATCTAACCCTGTGTACACGTCGCCATTGAACGCATACATTGCTTGGCGTGCATTATGGGGAGTAAACGGTGTAGAGAACTCAGCAAAACGGTTGGCGTTCAACGTTGCTAACTTGTCGCTTATTTTCATGAGCGATGATAGGTCAGCCGGAGATAAAGTGCGGCAAACTTCCATCAAACGTTCAGTGTCTTCAAGCATGGCAGGCTGAGTGAACTGACTCACAGGAACTTTGCTTTCAAAATCTAGGTTTTTTGCTGGGGATACTACAACTAACATTTCGACTCCTTAAGTTTTACGCCCTTATTGTACCACCTGATACGCTTCAAAAAGCAAAATGGCATAAGAAAGACGTAAATTGGCTTAACAGAGAAATCCGATTAGCCATTTTGTCGCTATTCAATGTATGAATTGTCACACGGGTTTGATATAAATAGCGTTACAAATAATTATTCAAACAATAATTGAGATACACCCTCCGTGAACGTACCTCAATTACCAAAGCGCTGCATGTACCAGGCCTGTTTTTAAAGAATTAAGGTCTGGTAAAGAGAACGCAAGCGCGAAACCCTACACACGCGCAAGCGAACCGTTTTATTCAACTGGCTTTTCCAGCGAGTTGTCCAAATTTATTTTGATAAAGAACAGAGAGAATTATGAGCAATCAGTTAGCTTCATTACGTGATATCACTACCGTTGTTGCCGACACGGGCGACATCGATGCCATTAAAAAGTATCAACCAGTCGATGCCACAACTAACCCGTCGCTACTTTTAAAAGCGGCTGGTCTTCCTCAATATGCAAGCCTAATTGATGATGCTGTAGCATGGGCAAAACTTCAGTCAAACGACGCTGACCAGCAGCTTACCGATGCAGCAGACAAACTAGCGGTAGCCATTGGTAAAGAAATCTCTGCAACGATTCCAGGCCGAATCTCAACTGAAGTAGACGCACGCCTATCGTTCGACACTGCCGCCACTATCGAAAAAGCGGAACGTTTGGTTCAGCTATATGAAGACGCGGGTATCGATAAGTCACGCATTCTTATTAAAATTGCCTCTACTTGGGAAGGTATTCAGGCAGCAGAAGAGCTAGAGAAGAAAGGCATTCAGTGTAACTTAACGCTTCTATTTAGCTTCGCCCAAGCACAAGCTTGTGCAGAGGCCGGTGTTTATCTTATCTCTCCATTCGTAGGGCGCATTTTGGACTGGTACAAAAAGGCAACGGGCACAGAGTCTTACGCACCAGATGAAGATCCAGGCGTAGTATCTGTAACTAAAATTTACAACTACTACAAAGAGCACGGCTACAATACCGTAGTAATGGGTGCAAGCTTCCGTAACATTGGTGAAATTCAAGCGTTGGCAGGTTGTGATCGTCTAACCATTAGCCCTGCTCTGCTAGAAGAACTGGCAAACGAGCCTGGCGAGCTAGAAGTTAAACTTAAAGACAATGGCGCAACAAAAACACCAGGCGATCGCTTAACAGAAAGCGAATTCCGCTGGGCCATGAACGAAGATGCTATGGCAACCGAAAAGCTGTCTGAAGGCATTCGTAACTTTGCCGCTGATCAAGAGAAACTTGAAACCATGCTTCGCGAAAAGCTAAGCGCGTAAGGGCCATAGAAACCATGAGTGCTTTAACTTCTCTTCCCGAATGGAAAAAACTGTCTGAACTTGCTTCAGCGGTAAAAGATGCGCATATGCGCGACTGGTTTGCACAAGATGCAAATCGAGCGGATAAAATGCAGCTTGAAGCCTGCGGCATTTTTCTTGATTACTCCAAAAACCGTGTAAACGACGAGGCGCTTAAAGGGCTTTTTGACCTTGCTCGAGCATGCAAACTAGAAACCCTTCGCGACGCGATGTTTTCTGGTGAGCAGATTAACTCAACAGAAGGTCGCGCTGTGCTTCACACCGCGCTTCGTAATTTCTCAGACCGTCAAGTGCTGGTAGATGGCGAAGACGTAATGCCTGAAGTGCATGCTACGCTTGCAAAAATTGAAGCGTTTACTGCATCGGTTCACAGCGGTGAACACAAAGGTTATACCGGCAAGCCTATCAAGCACATTGTGGCAATTGGTATTGGTGGTTCATTCCTTGGTCCTAAGATTATGACTGAGGCACTTAAGCCGCATACAGTTGACGCAGTGAAGGTTCACTTTGTTGCCAACGTTGACGGTTGCCACATTCACGATGTGCTATCTAGCGTAGATTTTGAAGAAACTTTGGTGGTCATGTCATCAAAATCTTTCTCTACCCAAGAGACGCTTCAAAATACACTTACGGCTAAAGACTGGTTCTTAAAGTCTGGCGGTACACAAGAAGATATTGCTAAACACTTTGTAGCCGTGTCTTCAAACGTTAAAGCAGCCACCGAATTCGGTATTAGCGCCGACAATATCTTCCCTATGTGGGATTGGGTAGGTGGTCGTTACTCACTGTGGTCTGCCATTGGTCTGCCTATCTCGCTAGCCCTTGGGTTTGAAAACTTCAAAGGCTTACTTGAAGGTGCGTTTGACATGGACACCCATTTCACAACCGCACCGCTAGAAGAAAACATGCCGGTTCTACTTGCACTACTAGGTGTGTGGTATAGAAACTTCTTCGACGCACAATCACACGTTTTATTACCTTACTATCACTATCTTCGTGGCTTACCAGCTTACGTACAGCAGTTAGATATGGAAAGTAATGGTAAAGAAGTGACGCAAGAAGGTGAGAACGTAAACTACCCTACTGGCCCAATTATTTGGGGCAGTGAAGGTACAAACGGCCAGCATAGCTTCCACCAGCTTATTCACCAAGGTTCTGGCGTTATCCCAGCAGACTTCATGCTGCCACTTAACGTCCCTAATCAAGACGACACGCATCATGCCATGCTTGCGTCTAACTGTTTTGGTCAAACACAGGCACTAATGCAGGGTAAAACCTTTGAAGAGTGTTATGCAGACCTTGACGGTAAAGGCCTAGACGACGCTGAACGCAAACGCTTGGCGGCTCACAAAACCATGCCTGGCAATAAGCCTAGCAATACATTTTTGTTTGAAAGTCTTACACCTAAAACACTTGGCGCGCTGGTTGCAATGTATGAGCATAAGGTATTCGTTCAGGGTGTTATCTGGAACCTTAACTCATTCGACCAATGGGGCGTAGAGTTAGGTAAAGTACTAGGAAACCAAGTACTTGCAGGCATTCAAGGCGAGGCAGACAAAGATAATTTCGACGCTTCAACACAACAATTGATTGCCAAATTCAGAGCAGCGAATGCACCAAAATAAGGAATGCGAGGTGATTTAAAATCACCCACTTGGTGCAAATAACAAACTGAACGGCTAGCTTTTTCGGAAGCTAGCCGTTTTTTGTTGCGGTATTCATCGACTATACGACAGACACTTTTGATATCCGTAGCACTGTATAATTGGTCACTAATAAAACAAACAGGATCAAATACATACAGTTATTGTTTACGCTTCATACACACTGGACATTTCCTTACCGTTGTCATCATATCGTCATATTTTGTTAATAAAAGGTAAATTAAACTATTTTATTTTAGTGGCGGCTGTGATACAAAATTGTACAGAGGGAATTAAAAACAAAAACTCTGTATTAGTTGTAGTGGTATAAAAAGGAGATCCCAGTGGATAAATCAGATCTATTTGCCATGCTAGACATCGAAGCAAGCCCAGCGAAAACCAAAAGCAAAAAACGTAAGTGGAGAGAAATCGAAGCGCTACAAGATCGCTACAAATTAGAAAAAGAACTTGCCGAACTCGACTGTGGTTTCGAGTACGAGCTAGAAACACTGGAAAGATAAAACGAAGGCCGCCTGTTACACAGGCGGCCTTTTTACTTTCTAGCGTGCTGTAAATGCTTCACGTGCAAGCGTGTTGTCTCTACGCAGGCTCCATTCTATAGCGTAATAGCTAAGGTGTAAGCTTGATGCCTAAACGTGGCTAGGCCGCACGAGGTATTCTCATAGCTATCTAGCTAATGAGAGAAGAAGCAGTATAAGGCATCCCTGCTTATTGCGTCGCTAGTCGCCTTGCTCGCCAGTGACTATACTTGCCAATTGATGGGGTCTTTGCCCTTTTCAATTAGATATTGGTTAGTTTGGCTGAAGTGTTTACAACCTAAAAAGCCTCTGTGAGCTGAGAGTGGCGATGGATGAGGTGCATGTAAGACTAGGTGTTTTTCACGGTCTATGTGCTTGCCTTTCTTTTGCGCGTGGCTTCCCCACAAAAGAAACACGACATTGTGGCAGTGCTCATTGACCACATCGATAATCTTATCAGTGAAAGTTTCCCATCCCCATTTCGCATGGCTATGCGCTTTGCCCTGCTCTACCGTAAGAACAGTATTGAGCAGCAATACGCCCTGTGCCGCCCACGAAGTCAGCGTGCCGTGGTTGGGCTCGGTGAAACCATCAATGTCGGTCAACAGCTCTTTGTACATGTTTTTAAGCGATGGAGGCGTTTTAACGCCGGCTTTTACTGAAAAGCAAAGCCCATGGGCTTGATTGGGACCGTGATACGGATCTTGACCTAAGATCACGACTTTAACTTCATCTAGCGGTGTGTATGTAAGCGCATTGAATACATCGGACTGAGGCGGGTAGATAATGCTTCCCGCCTCACGCGCTTGCTTCACGCGCTCAAGCAAGGCAACAAAATAGTCTTTTTGCTTTTCATCGCTTAACGCGGTTTGCCATGTCATAGCCGATTGTGTCATTACTTCAGTAAGTCCAACATATGCTGCTTAAGCGCATCGTAAGACGCTGGCAAGTCTACCGCTAAGCTGTCTTCACCTGCTACATCGGCCAACGCTTTCGGTAAGCTGATTGGATTACCTAGCACGTTTTCAACAGTTTCTCTAAACTTAGCCGGGTGCGCTGTTCCTAAGAACAAACCAATTTCACCGTCTTCTAAGTCGTGACTTACTGCGCGATAGGCAATCGCGGCATGAGGCTCGCTGGTATAGCCTTGTTGCGCCAGTTGACGCATAGCAAGCTGCGTATAATCTTCGTCGACCATCTCACCTTTTAGGCAAGCTTTGTCGATATAACCACGCTCAATAAGGGCCTCAATACGCGGCCAGTTATTTGGCTGGCTAACGTCCATTGCGTTAGACATGGTAGCCACGGTCGCCTTCGGCGCCCACTCACCCGTTTTAAGGTAGCGAGGCACAGTATCGTTTAGGTTAGTTGCCGCTATAAAGCGTTTAATTGGCAACCCCATTGCTTTAGCAATCATACCTGCGGTTAAGTTACCGAAGTTACCGCTAGGTACTGAAATAACTAACTGCTCGCGCTTCTCTTTTGGTAACTGACTTACGGCTTCAAAGTAGTAGCACACTTGGGCTAATAAACGGCTGATGTTAATAGAGTTCGCTGAGTTCAGGTGGAGGCCTTCGCGAACATCAGGGTCGTCGAACGCGGTTTTAACCACCGATTGGCATGCATCGAAGTCTGACTCTACTGCAACGGTATGGATGTTTCCGCCTAGCGTAGTAAATAGCTTTTCCTGTAGCGCGCTGATTTTGCCCTTTGGAAACAAAATAACCACGTTGATATTGTCAATGCCGTGGAATGCATGTGCAACCGCTGCGCCGGTATCACCTGAAGTTGCCGTTAGAATGGTGACTGGCTTCCCTTCACTAATACGCGACAGGGTTTGCGCCATAAAACGGCCGCCAAAATCTTTAAACGCAAGCGTTGGGCCATGGAAAAGCTCTAAGCAGTATACGTTATCGTTGACCGGCTCAACTGGTGCACCAAAAGCAAAAGCCGTTTGAACAATTTCTTCTAGCTCGCCATTATTCAGCTCATCGCCGATAAGCGCGCGAAGTACTTCAACACTGCGCTCTACAAATGGCTTTTCCAATAACTCGTCAATATTGTCTAGGGTAGGAATATGCTCTGGAAAATAAAGCCCTTGGTTTTTACCTAAGCCCCGCTTAACGGCTTCAGCAAAATTTGCTGTGTCCGATGAATCTTTTAAATTTACCAATTCCACTTGCTGTTACCTTTTTATGTGGGCAAGTACTTTGCCCTTTTAATCTTTTAAAAAATTATTGTGCTTTTAGGAAATCATTTGCCTTTAAGAAACAATGGTGCCTTGGCTTGGTATTTGGCACACATGGCTAAAGCCATCTTCATTTTGAATGTAGTTCGCTGTTAAATAGGCGGCGACCTTTTCCGCCTGCGCTTTGCTTGGGCACACGGCAAACACCGTTGGTCCCGAACCAGAAATACCAAAAGCGAGGGCGCCCGCTTGCTCACTAAACGCACGAGCATCATCAAAACCAGGCAGTAGCGATTTTCTGTAAGGTTCGGCTATGACATCGTTCATTACAGACGCTGCCAAATCAAAGTTACCTACATGTAAGGCGTGTACAAACACACCTAGCTGTCGACCAAAGGTTAGTGCCGTCGCCATTTCCACCTGTTTAGGTAAGATATCGCGAGCCGCCGCCGTTGATACGCTAATGCCTGAATAACAAACGGCATAGTACCATTCGTCGTTTAAAGGCAACGACAGCGTGACCGGCGCATCGCTACCTGTCATTAACGTCATACCACCTAAGTAACAGGGAGCAACATTATCATAGTGAATACTACCGCTTATTTGCCCTTCAAGCTCACCCATCATTATAAGCAGAGCATCTTCATCAAACGGCGTGCCGAAGTAAGCATTTAGCGCTGCAAACGCTGCCACAATAGAGCTTGCGCTTGAACCCAACCCGCTGCCTATCGGAAGGTTTTTATGAAGCGTAAGCGCAACAGGAGAGGTTGTTTTTCCAGCCTTTTCCATTTGCTCACAGAAATAGTGATAGCACTTGGTTACAATATTACTGTCTGCATCGCCCGGGAGTTTGTGAGCAAAGCGCCCCACCGTTTCTAGTGAAAATGACTCAGCCGCCTTTATTTCAACTTCATCACCTAGCTTGGTACCGTCAACAGGCGCAAGCGCTGCGCCCAGTACGTCAAAGCCTAAGCTCACATTTCCAATTGATGCCGGCGCAAAGGCCTTGAGTGCTTTCATATTATTTCTCTTCTTCGCTTGTGGCGTAGCTCTTTATATTAGCGCTTCAAATTAGCGTCTTAAATCATTACCACAACATTACTGGCCTAAGTCACACCTTCGAATATCTTACTTTAGCCGCCTATCTACGCTAAGCAAGCCTTAGCCCTTAGTGCGCCATTTGCTTCCATGGCATAGTACGCAGAATATCAGCAAATACCCCTGCAGCTGTAACCGTACCACCAGCTCCGTATCCTCTGATTACATAAGGGATTGGGCTGTAGTAGTCGCTGTTAATAGCCAGTGCGTTTTCGCCATCTTTTACCTGCGAAAGCGGGTTGCTCGCTGGTACAGCCTGAATGCTTACTTTGCACTTTCCGTCTTCAATGCTGCCAATATAACGAAGCACTTTACCTTCCGCTTTAGCTGCTTCAACCTTGTCGCAAAACGATGCATCTAGCTCTGGTAACTGCTGCATAAACTCGTCAATTGAACAATCTTCAGCAAAGCCCGCTGGCAGTACAGACTCAATTTCAATGTCAGATAGCTCTAACGCTAAATCAGCTTCACGGGCCATAATAAGAAGTTTTCGTGCTACGTCCATGCCGCTTAAATCGTCGCGCGGGTCTGGCTCTGTAAAACCGTTGTCTTTGGCTGTTTGTGTTGCTTGTGACAGACTCATGCCCTCTTCAAGCTTGCCAAATACATAAGACAAACTGCCCGATAAAATCCCTTCAAATCGGTGTAATGTGTCGCCGGCACTGAAAAGCTTTTGTAAGTTGTCGATAACCGGTAGCCCTGCGCCCACGGTAGTTTCATAAAGGTACTGGCGATTTGTAGATTGCGCAGTTTTGCGAAGCTTGCGATAGTAAGACATAGCGCTCGTATTCGCCTTTTTATTTGGCGTTACTACGTGAAAACCGCTTTCCATCATATCTACATATTGCTCTGCAATCGCTTCGTGACTAGTACAGTCAACAATCACCGGGTTTACCAGGCTATTGTCATTAGCGAACTGATGCAGGCGTTCTACGCTTAATCCTTCGCTTGCCGATTCAAGTGCCGCTTTCCAGTCACCGCTTAAATCAATACCTTGACTGTTTAACAGCAGTTTCCGGCTATTTGCGATGCCATAAACTCTCAGCTGTACATTGCGTTTTAGCAAAGCCGGCTGTTGTTTTTCAATTTGACCTAGCAGTTCGGTTCCCACATTGCCACACCCTACTAGGAATACGTCGATGGTATGGCGGTCAGAGAAAAAATTCTGGTGAATAACCTTTACCGCTTTCTTAGCACGCTTGCTTTCAATTACCGTTGAAATAGAGCGCTCTGAAGAGCCCTGAGCAATAGCAACGTTGTTCACCCGCGCTTGGGCAAGCGAGTTAAAGAAACGCGCTGCCAGCCCTTTGGTTTGACGCATACCGTCGCCCACCAAAGTAACAATAGCCAGGTCATGACGCACTTCAATGGGGTCAAGCAATTGATTTTGTAGCTCTAGCGCGAAGGCATCTTCTAGTAGCGTTAATGCACGGCTGGCGTCTTTGCTTTGAATACAAAAACTGATTGAGTATTCTGACGAAGACTGGGTAATTAGGCTTATCGAAATATTGGCATTCGACATAACTTCGAATACACGGCTTGCCATGCCCACCATACCTTTAAGGCCAGGGCCAGCAACGTTAAACATGGTGACGTTATCAAGCTGTGAAATACCTTTAACCGACGTCCACACTTCGCTTTTTTCATTGCTGATTAGCGTACCTGGCGCAGCTGGGTTTAATGTGTTTCTGATTAAACAAGGAATGTGATGCTGCGCAATAGGGCCGATAGTTTTTGGGTGAAGCACCTTGGCACCGAAATAAGACAGCTCCATTGCTTCTTGATAAGTCAGCTTGTCTAACAGCACTGCCCCTTCAACTTGATTCGGGTCAGCGTTATAAACACCGTCTACGTCAGTCCAAATTTCACAGCAGTTTGCATCGATACACGCCGCTAGAATGGCCGCTGAGTAGTCTGACCCGTTTCGCCCAAGTGTGACTTTCTCACCTGCTTCGTTAGCCGCCACAAACCCTGGCATGATAAGAAATTCACTGCCGTCAGTAGGTACATCTGAAAAACGCGCTTTACTTAGCGATACATCGGCGATGCTATCTAAGTAGTCACCTTCGGCAAGTACATATTTAACCGGGTCGATTACGCGATTAGCGATACCTTTGGCAGATAGCATAGCGCTAAAAAGCGTTACCGAAATGTACTCGCCAATACTTAGAATACCGGCAGCGACATTATCAGGTGCAACACCAAGCAGTTTAATACCTTCAAGGTGCTGTTTTAGTACTGATAGGTGGCTATTGATGAAGTCTACTACGCTTGCATGTGCAAACCCGTCGAGTTCTTCGTTTAAGTTGTTGGCGATGCCGGTAACCGTATCGTTCAACTTATTGAATAATGGTTGGAAATCTTCACCCGCGGCTGCTTGTTCACAAAGAAGTGAAAGCGCGTTCGTTACCCCCTTTGGGGCAGAGAGTACAACCGCAGCACCGTCGGTTTGGTGGGTTGCCGTGCTAATCTCCATAACGCGCATATATCGCGGTGCATCGGCTAGAGAAGAACCCCCAAACTTTAAGACTTTCATATGCTGCTCCTTAAGGTTACGCATGCTAAAACGTATGTAAAAAAAAGCCCGCTCTATGTTAGGCGGGCTTTCGTTGTCTTTTGCTTACTTGCACTAGTCAGCGACCGCCCTATTTAAGGTGGTAATCGACATAATGGTGGTGCCAATAAGTAGAATCTTTTTCATACAAGCAATTTGCCGTATAGACGTCTATATGTCAACCGCAGTTTTCACCACACTGTATTGCAAAAAGTGAAATACTCTACACGGAATATTGCTTATTAAGGCACACAAGGCTTACTTTGTTTGTTTTCCTAGCGATCATCCATGATATTTTGGGCAAGGAAATCAACCAGTAAACGAATCTTTGGCGCAACATTTCTATTGGAAGGAAATACTGCCCAAATAGCTTCTTGCTTGTCTTTATATTCTGGTAATACCTCTATCAATTCGCCGCGTGCCAATGCTTCACGCACATAAAACCCAGGTAGCTGGGTAAGACCCAATCCTGCCAAAGCAGCGCTACAGAGTGCGTTGCCACTGTTGTATCGCACACGTCCTTGCACTGGCAACGTTTGCACTTCTTTATTTACAACGAACCTCCAGTTGGGTTGGGAGCCTACCAACAAAGTATGTTCCTTAAGCTCTTGTAGAGATTTTGGCATCGAGTGTTGAGAAAAATAGTCTTTACTGCCACATACAAACAAATGACGGGTAGCCAACTTTTTAGCAACCAGTGTCGAGTCTTCTAATTTGCCAATACGAATAGCGAGATCGAGACCAAGCTCAACAATATCGAGTTTTTCATTTGAGAACGTACACTGCACACTAATGCCAGCGTACTTTTGCATAAAGGTATTGAGCAATGGCGCGATGAATGCTTCGCCAAACGCCACCGGCGCAGTGAGTTTGATCAAGCCTTGCGGCGATGCTTGCAGTGCGCTCACAGCTAGCTGTGCATCTTCAAGGGCTTTTAAGGCAGGCAATGCCTGCTGAAAGTACTGAGTTCCCGCTTCAGTAAGCGATACGCTTCGCGTTGTGCGTTGCAATAATTTAACGCCAAGATGCTTCTCTAGTGACGAGACTTTCCGGCTTATTTGCGCTACCGATGTATCGAGCTTATTTGCAGCACCGGTAAAATTTCCCACGTCTGCCACTGCACAAAACTCAGCTATACCCTCTAAATACTTCATTATTGCTACTCACAAATTTGAGCTTATTCAATATAAAACTTTTTTCACTACATGAATTCTATTTCGCCAAGCCAATTATTACAAATATGAAAAAGTGATTTACTAAAACTGTATTTATCAATAGTAATCCGTCTCCTATACTTTGGCCTATAAAACATCATCATTTATTTATGATTAAGGAGTCATTACATGGCGTCATTCAAAGATTCATTGCAGGAAGGTCAAACCCACATTAAATCAAAAGCTGCGGTGGCTTGGGGTCCAGGTGAGCCGTTAAAGATGGAAGAAGTTGATGTAGAGCTTCCTAAAAAGGGCGAAGTGCTTGTACGCATTGTTGCAACTGGTGTGTGCCACACTGACGCATTTACATTATCAGGTGAAGATCCAGAAGGCGTATTCCCTTCAATTTTAGGTCACGAAGGTGGCGGTATTGTTGAAATGGTGGGTGAAGGCGTGACCAGCGTAGAAGTTGGCGATCACGTTATTCCACTTTACACCGCAGAATGTGGCGAGTGTAAGTTTTGCACATCGGGCAAAACCAACCTTTGCCAAGCGGTACGTGCAACCCAAGGTAAAGGCTTAATGCCAGACGGCACAAGCCGCTTCTCAAAAGATGGTGAGCCAATTTATCATTACATGGGCTGCTCAACATTTTCTGAGTACACGGTTTTGCCAGAAATTTCGCTAGCGAAAGTTAACAAAACCGCCCCACTAGAAGAAGTATGCTTGCTTGGCTGTGGCGTAACCACCGGTATGGGCGCTGTACTTAAAACCGCGAAAGTACAAGAGGGCGATACGGTTGCTATCTTTGGCTTAGGAGGTATTGGTTTATCCGCTATTATCGGTGCACGCATGGCTGGCGCCGGTCGCATTATTGGTATTGATATCAACGAAAGTAAGTTCGACTTGGCCAAACAGCTTGGTGCAACCGATGTGGTTAATCCGAAGAATTTTGACAAGCCTATTCAGGAAGTAATTGTTGAAATGACAGACGGTGGCGTTGACTACTCGTTTGAGTGTATTGGTAACGTGAACGTTATGCGCTCTGCGCTTGAATGCTGCCATAAAGGCTGGGGCGAATCAGTCATTATTGGTGTTGCTGGCGCCGGTCAGGAAATATCAACGCGTCCTTTCCAGTTAGTGACTGGTCGTGTATGGCGCGGTACAGCATTTGGTGGCGTTAAAGGTCGCTCAGAACTACCTGGAATTGTAGAGCAATACCTAAACGGGGAATTCGGGCTTCAAGAATTTATTACTCACACCATGGGTCTTGATGACATTAACAACGCGTTTGATTTAATGCATAAAGGTGAAAGCATACGCTCTGTTGTGCATATGAATAAATAGTTTAAGCCTTAGCTCGAAACACGTTAGGAGAAGCTCTGCTTCTCCTTTTTATGATCACAATATCCCCTGCTCTAACGCCTTGAGCACTGCCCTCGTTCTATCTCGTACACCAAGCTTAGCCATGACTGAAGAAACTTGGTTCTTAATGGTGCCTGTTGATTTGAACATTGCATCCGCAATTTCTTTATTACTGTAACCCGCAGCGATCAAACGGAGAATTTCGACTTCTTTCTCAGTAAGAGGCTCTGGATTTTCAAACGACTCAAATTCTACGTTCAGTCCTTTCAAGCCTTGCAACACTTTTTCGGTCACCGCGGGCTGAATCAGCGTTTTGCCATTTTTTATTTGTGTAATAGTGTCTACTAGGGTTTCTAGCGACACATCTTTAAGTAGATACCCTTTTGCACCGGCGCGCATAGCGCCGTTTACCAGCTCGTGATCGTCAAACGTAGTAAGCATTAGCACCGGGGTTTTAATCCCCTTATCTCTCAGCGCAAGTAAAGTATCGATACCCGATAATTTGGGCATGCGTATGTCCATCAATATCACATCGCAGTTTGAACCGTTTTCACTGTCAATGAGCTGCTGACCATTTTCGTATTCGCCAACAACCTCAACGCTATCATCAAGCCCTAAAAGTGATTTGATGCCTTCCCTCACCAGCGTTTGATCTTCAACTAAAATAAGGCGTGTTTTCATTCGCCCTCCGGAATGTGAATTGCGATGCAAAAACCCTGTTCGGTTTGCTGCCAGCTGATAGTTCCATTTAGCTCATGAACCCGTTCCTGCATTCCTTTAAGGCCATTGCCAGCCACCACAAGACTTGAAGTGTCCGATTCGCTTGGCTCTGCTTCCTTTCGAACGCCTTCTGAATAAGCACCTCCTGAATACCTACATGGTGCTTTGTCGAAAAGCGGTATGCTACTTGGTTGTTCGACACTTAGTTTCTTATCAGCAGCATGCGGCACCATACTGTCTTGCATAAGTAGGTTATAAGCGCCGTTGCAATGCGTCAGTGAGATGGAGAAATAATGCGCGTGTGTATGGCGAATCACGTTAGTTAGCGCCTCCTGCATACTTCGCAACAGGCAGTCGGCAATTCGCACGTTGGTTAACATTAAATCATCGTCAATGTGCAGATTTACCATCGGCCTAGGCAAGTCTTTAATCAGTGCGTTTACCGCTAGTGAAAAATCGATAGCCGCATTTTCCCGAATATCAGAAATCGCTTCTCTGACATCAGAGAGTAAAAGCTTTGCGATACTGTGGGACTGCTCAACGTGTTGCTTTATGGCTTGCGATTCGGTGCTCTCTAATAAATCCGCCTTTCTCGACGCGACTTGAAGATTGATGGTAAGCGCCGTCAAATGATGCCCTAAAACATCGTGAATGTTTCGCGCTATACGCAGGCGTTCATCTTGAGTAAGCGCCTGCTTCATTAGTTGCTGAGTACTTAATAATTGTCTATTGAGCGCATCGGCTTCTTCACGCGCTTTCGATTCTTTAATGGCCGTGTTTGACATAATCATGGCAAATAAATTGAATGTCCAAAAAAGCGCGCCGGTTAAGACAGCTTGCTGCTCTTGCCACACCCACCCTTGGATGAGGATGGTGGGCAAAGCCAATGGTATTGAAAGCACGACGCACTTTTTCCAATTAACATAGTAAGGAAGAATCGCGGACCAAATAACAATGAAGATGGCAAGGTAGGCATAGGGAAGCAAAAATTGGCACAGCACCGCTAATAGAAACATCGCCCATAACATTGGCAGTCTTAACGAAGGCATACTGTGGTCATGCCTACTGACAATCACAAAAGTCACAGCTAGCATACAAAAAATAGCAATGGCGGAGAGGGTTCGCCAATGCATGAATGAGTATTGATGATACAGGAAGTAAAGTGCAGAGCCGCTTACAAACAACCACGTAATGCATGCAGACGCGCGCTCAATGTCGATGCTCTCCCGCCAGTGAGCAGGGATTGAGATTTTCATTCGTTTCTGACTACCTATATCTTTTCGATCTTATAGCGCTACTTTGACAAAAAACACGGTTCAATGCATAGGCCATAAGTCACTTTTTATTTCATGACTTCTGGCACTGTTGTCAATCTCGTGAAGTTATCACTATAAGCCTACAATTTTGTTCATTGCCAAAGGAAAGCAAGATGCAAACAATTCATGGCTTTATAGTAACGCTTCATATTTTAACGGGTGCACTGTCACTTTTACTGTTTTGGGTGCCTAGTCTTACGAGAAAGGGCGGAAAAGCCCACAAGCAATTTGGGGGTTACTATATAAAAGCGATGCTATTTACGTCTATTAGTGGCGTTATCAGCTCTACAATGGTGTTGTTTATTCCGCTAGTCATCTACCCGGCAATGCCCGAGCACTTTGAGTCTGTTGCTTATTTCACTGCATACCTTAGAGGTCAATACATCTTTTTGCTGATGTTAAGCCTGTTGGTGTGGAACAACGTGAGGCATTCTGTAGTGGTGCTTAAAGTGAAGCAAAATCTTAATCAGCTGCGCACAATTGAATATTTATGGCTCCCCGCACTGCTTTTTGTCGTTGCTTCCATTGCGTTGTATCAGGGTATTACGTACGGCATTACGCTAACTTGTATCTTTGCCCCTATCGCGCTGTTAAATGCCATTGGTATTGTGCGCTATGTTTATCAAAAAGACATCGTTGCAGGTTCGTGGGTAACTGAGCACATCGGGCATATCATTGGCTCTGGTATTGGTGCATATACCGCATTTTTTGCCTTTGGAGGACGCGCATTATTTGAAGGCTCGCCGTCACTGCAACTTGTCAGTTGGGTTCTACCTGCTCTTATAGGCGTTCCTTTTTCAATCTGGCTGAGCTGTAAATACAAACCAAAGTCATCTGTGCGCACTAGTATAGGACGCCTTCTTTAAAACCAAAGGCAGTGAATAATTAAACTTAATGGTGATATAAAAAATTCAATTCGGTAGTTGTTATCTATGCCACGGTTAGGGCCTGTTTATATAGTGGTGGCATTGCCGTTTGGACAACAAGCAATCAAATGTGTAACGTAACAAATGGCAACAACGCCACCATTAACCAGTGTCAACATCGAGCGCTAAATTATGAAAAAGCCCCATTCAGCAGCACATAAAATATTAAAAGAGACATTATCATTCCAAACGTCTAAGCGTAGTCTCGCTGTTTGTGCGGCCTGTATCAGCTTAGGGCTAGGTTTAAGTGCATATGCAAACGCATATCATGAAGACAACTCAACACCGCAAACCGGTGACCAAACGCAAATGAATACCAAGCCCACACTTGCAACACTCACCAATTTCCAAGAAAACGCGCCATATATGTTCTCTTCGGGCTTACCCAATGCCTCTCACCTTTCTTTACTGAAAGAAAAAGGGGTGACGCACGTTGTAGATTTGATCTCAGGGGATAGAACCAGTGAAATCTTAGCTACCTCAGAATTAGGACTTGATTACTTTAATGTGCCGGTGGATTGGGAAGGCCCCACATTAGCCAACTTTTTGAATTACGCTGCATTTATGCAAACCGTCGATATCAAAAAAGACAAGGTACTCACGCACTGTAAACTGAATTGGCGAGGCGCTGCTTTTACGTATCTATACAGAATTAACGTACTTGGTGAAAATGAACAAGCCGCCCAAAAAGACCTTATGGCTATTTGGCATCCGAATCCAACATGGTTCGCCTTCATGAACGAAGTAATCGCCCACTACAATGAGGTAAACGGTAAAGAAGTAGCGATGTCGTTCGAGGCTGCCGCTCCTGAAAGCCATTAGTTTTTTGGGCTACTTCATAGTTTTTTAAACCACTTCCACTTTATTAAACATATATGAAATTTCAGATGCGTGATTGACACATACGAAATTTCATATACGATACATCACATACGAAATTTCATATGTGATGTATCTTATGTCGATTTGCTCTGATTCTTCGCTGCTACAGCCTTTAACGTTTTTCAAATGCCTGTCGGAAGACACCCGCTTAAAGACACTGCTGATGCTTAGTGTTAAAGGTGAGCTATGCGTGTGCGACCTTACTGATGCGCTTGAACTAAGCCAGCCAAAGATCTCTCGTCATCTGGCCGATTTAAGAAAGTGCGGATTAGTATTGGATACTCGCAAAGGTAAATGGGTGTATTACCAACTTCACCCCGATTTACCTGCTTGGGCACTGGAAGTGATTAAAAGTACCGCTATTCATAACGATGAATATATTTCAAAGGCCTTAGCGAACCTGTCGTGCGCGAATTGCTAGCGTCGCAATATTAAGCGGTACATCAGTGTGTATCGCAAACCCGATATTGCGCCCCCCATTTAGTTATTAGCTAGTCGTTTTTTGTTGGCTACACCACGTAGCATCAATCATCCAACCAAGGTTTTATATGAAGATTTTATACATTTGTACGCATAACCGTTGTCGCAGCATTCTTTGCGAGGCTATCACTAATGCCTCTAACGGCAATGTTGAAGCGCGTAGTGCGGGCAGCCAGCCTGTAGGTGAGGTACATCCTCTTTCCCTTAAGTACCTCGCAGAGCGCGGGTTCAACACAAACGGCTTAAAAAGCCAGTCGTGGGATGAATTTGAAGATTACGATGCTGATCTTGTAGTGACGGTTTGTGATTCAGCTGCGGGCGAGTCATGCCCGGTTTATTTCGGCAAGTCACTTAAAGTGCACTGGGGCTTAGAAGACCCGTCTAAGTTAGAAGGTAGCGAACAAGAGAAGGCCGAGGCATTCAACAACACCATCGATATTATTGAAAAGCGTGTAGCAGCATTAGCAGAACTTGCTGAGAAAAACTTAGATAAAGCAGCGCTTAAAGAGGCACTATCAAAGTTAGGAGCCCAGTAATGGGTAACAGTAAATCAATGAACCAAGATATATCAAGTAGCCAAGAAAGCTCAACGGTACAAAGCCCGTCAGATAACGCGGTTATGGAGCAAATGCACAAGCCCATTATGGCCAACTTTGCCTCGACGTTTTCCGCGCATAAGCCTCGCATTTTGTTGCTTTACGGGTCGCTTAGAGAACGCTCTTACAGCCGTTTGGTCATTGAAGAGTCGGCAAGATTACTTGAGTATTTTGGTGCAGAAGCCAAAATCTTTGACCCTCGTGGATTGCCACAACCTGATACTGCAGATGACTCACATCCAAAAGTTAAGGAACTGCGTGAGCTTATGATGTGGTCTGAAGGGCAAATTTGGTGTTCACCAGAGCGCCACGGCAGCATGACTGGCATCATGAAAAGCATGATTGACTGGGTACCGCTTAGTCTTGGCGGCGTGCGCCCAACCCAAGGTAAAACATTGGCCATAATGCAGGTTTCCGGCGGCTCACAGTCGTTTAATGCGGTAAATCAAATGCGCATTTTAGACCGCTGGATGCGCATGTTAACCATCCCTAACCAGTCTTCTGTTGCAAAAGCGTTTCTTGAATTTGACGATGAGGGTCGCATGAAACCCTCGCCATACTACAACCGCATTGTGGATGTAGTTGAAGAGCTAGTGAAATTTACTTTGCTTACCCGTGACAACAAAGACTTTTTAGTTGATCGCTATTCTGAGCGCGTTGAAAGCGCAGAAGAAGTAAGTAAGCGTGTTAATCAAAAATCCATATAGGGCGAAGAAAAATGGGATTCTTTGAACGTTATTTATCAGTGTGGGTAGGTCTTTGCATAGTTGCTGGAGTGGGCTTGGGCTATACAATGCCAGGCGTATTCGCCTCGATTGCTGCATTGGAATATGCACATGTAAACCTAGTAGTAGCGGCACTTATTTGGCTAATGATTTACCCAATGATGGTACAAATAGACTTTGCGTCAATTAAAGACGTGGGGAAAAAGCCAAAGGGCCTTGTACTGACACTTGTGGTTAACTGGCTTATCAAACCCTTTACTATGGCGCTATTGGGTTGGTTATTCTTTAAGGGTGTTTTTGTCGACTGGGTAGACCCACAAACTGCGACCGAATACATTGCAGGCATGATCTTACTGGGTGTTGCACCTTGTACAGCCATGGTTTTCGTGTGGAGTCACCTTACCAAGGGCGATGCTAACTACACGCTAGTACAAGTTTCTATAAACGACCTTATTATGGTAGTTGCATTTGCACCGCTTACCGCTATGTTACTAGGCGTAACAGATATCGCAGTTCCCTGGGACACCCTGCTGCTTTCCGTAGCACTGTATGTTGTATTGCCATTGGTAGCGGGTTATTTCACGCGTCGTCAATTGGAAATCAAGAATAACAAGGTGCAGAAATCAGGTTCGACCAATGGCGCTGTTGATGCGTTAGTTAGTAAGTTCAAACCATTTTCAGTCATCGGCTTGTTGCTAACGATTGTTATATTATTTGGCCTTCAGGCCGAAACCATTTTAGCGCAGCCGCAAGATATCGTGCTGATTGCTATTCCGCTGCTTATTCAGACTTACGGTATTTTTGCCATCGCCTATTTCGCCGCAAAACGTTTGAGACTGCCGCATAACGTTGCAGCTCCTGCATGTATGATTGGCACGTCGAACTTTTTTGAACTAGCAGTTGCAGTTGCCATTTCTCTGTTCGGACTTCACAGCGGTGCAGCGCTCGCTACCGTTGTAGGCGTACTTGTTGAGGTACCGGTCATGCTATCGCTTGTTTGGTTCGCGAATAGAACTCGCCACTGGTTTAATTAACTGTGTTACCACAAGCAATGAGTGCTAAGTTGAACACCCCTTTTGTGGGGAGTTTGAGAGTTAAAAAAGACTAATTAGCACTCAGGTATTGGCTATCTAGAACAAGAATTAAGATAATTAATTGCGCAATAAAAAAGGCAAACTTTCGTTCGCCCTTTCAAATGCGTTCACATTAATTAAACCGCAATAGCTGCCTTGGAGGTGACGGGAAGAATAAAACCAAAGCGCTGCAAAACTGACTTCAACACGTCTCGTTTTATCGGCTTTTCAATAAAGCCTAATGCGCCTAATGACATCACTTTCTCTTGCATCATAGGCTGAATATCACCAGAAACGACGATAACAAACGTTTCAAGTTGACGGCGTTTTATTTCACTTAATACACTGATACCATCCAAAACAGGCATGGTCAGGTCCAGTAAAACCAAATCTACTGTGTGATGTGCTAATACTTCTAAAGCGTCCATACCATTTGACACTTCATAAATAGTTTCAGCAAAACCGTCCGGCAAATTACTTCTTGCCATCTTGCGTGCTAACGCCGAGTCATCACAAATAAGAATATTAAAACCCATCAAATACAAACTTATAATTGGTTATTAATCCGTCAACAGAATACATTAAACAAAAGTATAAGAAAACAAAAAAGTGGCTGATTATTGGTAACTTAATCGCTATTTGTACCAATCTCCACTCTTCAAGCAATTTATTTTGTGGTAGATATAGCGGGTAACAGAATAAGGATCCCACGGCCATGCAAGAGTTCGCTGCTAGTCAAGATAAGAGTTTGGTGAGAAAAGTCGCCTACCAAATTCTTTCTCATTTCGATAAAAGTTACCGCTGGTTCACGCGCATCACACGTGGCGCTCAAGAAAGGTTTGAGAAAGGGAATTGGAAAGAAACCCAGCTAGCTTCTAAAGAACGAATAACCATTTATGAGCAGAGCCTGTCAGACGCCGTTGCCGAAATTTATCAGCTAACTCAGGTACACCAAAAAGACGACGTATTTTGGCAAGAGCTTAAGAAAGTGTTTGCTTTGCAACTAGAGGGCCATCCACAGTTTGAGCTAGCCGAAACGTTCTACAACTCTGTAATTGGCCGCTTGTTTAAGCACAGAAAAATCGATAACGACATGATGTTTGTTCTGCCCAGTCGCTGCTTCTTGCCTGGGCAAGACCGAGACAAAGTGATTAACAGCTTTGATACCACCACCACAGTACGTGAAATGTACGAGTCGATTTTTAAAATATATCGATACAATATTCCGTTTGAAAACTTTGAAAGGGATCTGCAAAACCTTGAAAACGCGCTTCGTGCTCGCTTGAATAAGGAGCAATTAGCCAGTGTTCAAGCTGTGGAAATTCTCAAACCCACCTTTTTTAGAGGCAAAGCCGCTTATCTGATTGGGCGTATTTGCATGCCCGATGAAACGCTGCCATTTGTCATCGCTATGCGCAGATACAACGAGCCTCACATGTTTGTGGACGCACTGCTGACTGATCGCAAAGACCTAAGCGTTATTTTCGGATTTGCGCGCAGCTACTTTATGGCTGATACCCAAAACCCTGCAGAAGTTGCCGCCTTCCTTCAAGAGCTTCTTCCAAATAAGAAACACTTCGAACTGTATATGGCCATGGGGCACTACAAACACGGTAAAACTGTGTTTTATCGCAACTTCTTGCAGCACATGGACGAGTCGGACGACAAATTTGAGGCAGCCCCGGGCATTCGCGGCCTGGTAATGATGGTTTTCCACCTGCCCTCTTATGGTGTGGTGTTTAAGATAATTAAAGACGAGTTCGCAGAGAGTAAAAAAATCACCCGTGAGCACGTTAAAGAATGCTACAAGCTCGTAAAAATGTCGGACCGTGTTGGCCGAATGGCTGATACCCACGAATACGTAAATTTCAGATTTCCGCTTGATAGAATTGAGCCAGATTTGATTGACGAACTTAAAGAGACGTGTGCATCAAGCCTAGAATTCACGGAATCAGAACTCATCATTAAACACATGTATATTGAGCGGAAGATGACGCCCCTCAACTTGTACTTACAGGAAGAGACCGACGAAGAGAAAATTACGCGCGCTCTTGATGAACTTGGACTTTGCATTAAACAAATTGCCATGGCGAATATATTTCCTGGCGACATGCTGCATAAGAACTTCGGCATTACCCGGCACGGCCGCGTGATTTTTTACGATTACGATGAAATTTGTCTAATGAATGAGCGCAACTTCAGGGCCCTACCCAAATCGGATGATCCTTATGCTATTGATACCTTATCGGTAGCCCCTAATGATGTATTTCCCGAGCAGTTTGAACACTTTATTGTGGGTAAACGCAAGTTCAAAGATATTCTTAAATCGCTTCACGGCGATTTGATGACCCCTGAGTATTGGCATGAAGTGCAGGAAAAATGTGCGCGAGGCGATGTTCAACACTTTACGCCTTATAACGCCAATATGCGTTTTGACAGAGGTGAGCCGAGCCAAAACGCTTAAAAGTGATCGGTTCATTACTTAACTCTCGTAAAAGCATGTGAAAGCGATACCGCTTTGCGACTGCTTGTCTTCGCGCGCTGATTTTTAAATACCGCATAACGGTAACAGCGACGCCAATCAAGCGTGTGAATGTTGACGAACAAAAGAAGCGTAATAATGAAAGTGCTACTTGTAGAAGATGATCCTAAGGTTGCCTCGCACATTGCAAACGGACTATTGGGTGAAGGGCATGAATGTATTACTGTAGGTGACGGAGCATCAGGCTACCACCAAGCATCAAATAATGATTTAGATGCGGTGATATTAGATGTAATGCTTCCTGAGCTTGACGGCTTTTCGGTGTTGGAAAAACTTCGCGAAGAAGGAAATACAACGCCTGTTTTGTTGTTAAGCGCAAAAAGCCAAGTTGAAGATAAAGTTAAAGGCCTGCGTACAGGGGCAAACGACTATCTCACAAAGCCTTTTGCCTTTGAAGAACTGCTTGCTCGCGTTGAAGGCCTTGCAGGCCGTAATAAAGAAGGCGAAGACAAGACGCTGATAAAAGTCGGCGACCTTACGCTAGATTTGGTCAACCGCAAAGTTCTGCGTGGTGACCAAGAGATTGATCTGCAGTCTAAGGAATTTCAATTACTAGAATGTTTGCTTCGTCATAAAGGCAAAGTTGTGACGCGAAGTATGCTGCTTGAGCAAGTTTGGAATTATCATTTCGACCCCCAAACTAATGTGATTGATGTTCATATTAGCCGTTTGCGTCAGAAAGTGGATAAAGCGTTTAACGTCCCGCTTATAGAGACTGTGCGAGGCACAGGTTATCGAATAGCGGATGGGCTTGCATGATAGCAATACGCGACTTTACGCGTAGTTCTAGTTTTCGCGTAGGCGTATTGCTCACCACCCTAGCTTGTATTGCTATCGTTTTAATTGTTTATTTTTGGCGATTGACCAGCAGCGACCTGTTTATTTCAGAGTCTCATGCTGCGGTCAATGCCAAAACTAATGCACTGATAACCCTCTACGAAAACCTCGGCATTGATGCCGTTAAGTTGGCGATAGCGAAAAGCGATAGCCAATCTTATCTTGGTGACAAATCGATAGCTTCAGAAACCGACCACCTGCGATCATTTGTTGTGCTAAGTAAAGGTGAGGAGGTAGTGGCAGGCAATCTGTCCTCTGTCCCTCTTGTTCTTGAGCGTCATGAAGGCGCCAGTTTTAGCATCTCAGAGATAGTTATCACCCGACCGAATAGCTCCGTGAGAAAAACATTACGTCAAGCGCTTATGAGAGAAGTTACCCTTGGTGACCATGTGCTGTACGTAGGTCGTGGCATTGACGATTTATATAGTGCACAGTGGTTTGGTAAAACTTTCAGCTGGATCATTGTGGTGTTGCTTTGTACCTTGAGTGTCCTTAGTTTCGCCATAGCCGTTTACGTGGTTAATCGAATTAACCGCATGTCTCAAACGGCGGATAAAATTATCAAAACGGGAAACTTGCAAGAGCGTTTAGAAATTGACAGTAATTGGGACGATCTGAGCAGTTTGTCATTGGTGTTTAATCAAATGCTCGATACTATCGAAAGCTCAGTCAACAATATTAAGTCAGTGACCGATAGCATTGCTCACGACTTGCGAACGCCCCTATCTAGACTTCGCAACACGTTAGAAAAAATCGAAGACGACCAACTAAGGGAAGATACAACACAAGAAGCTGATAACCTGCTTAATATGTTTAACAGCTTGTTACGCATAAGTGGGCTTGAAACCACCAATAAAAAAGAAGGCTTTTGTACCACTGACGTACGCGCTATTGTAGAAGACGTGGTTGATCTATATCACCCCCTTGCAGAAGAGCGCGACATTACTCTATCGAGCGAGCTCGATGCAGTTACTATGCTTGCCGATCCTAACCTGCTATTTCAAGCTGTAGCTAACGTGTTAGACAACGCCATAAAGTACTCTAACGAAAACAGTGTGGTCACCGTACAGCTCTCTACCACGGCAAGTCATATCGTGATAGCTGTGAACGATGCGGGAATTGGCGTGGGTGAACATGAAATTGTTAATCTAGAACGCCGCTTTTATCGGGCAGACGGCAGTAGAACCAGTAAAGGGAATGGGTTGGGCTTGTCACTAGTATCTGCCATTGTGAAGCTACATGATGGTCACATTTGGTTTGTTCACGACCCGCTTGTAAAGGGGCACGGGTTGGGCGTGGTGTTCACGTTTAAGCGTTAAGTTCTAGATTCTCGCTTTTTGTTTGAGAACAAAAAAACGCTGAGGCCTTTTTCAGAGCATCAGCGTTTTTTAAAACGATATTTTTAACGTTGTAGTATGTGGCGGCCGCTTACGCTAACAGCGACTTCACATACGCTTTAATATCTTCATCTTGACCATGCTCAAACAGACATTGCTGGAAACGCTCGCCAGACACAGCTGTTTTAACCAGCTCAACGTCCATTTTTTTCAGTGAATCAACATAGCTCTCAGGCGCCAACGCTCGCTTCAAATCTGCAAGAATACCTGCGTTTCTTACTTGAGGCTCTTTACGCTCAACGGGATAGCCAGCGCCACGCTCGCCTGTTAACGCTTTTTCAAAGATATAGCGCGCATTCAGTTCAGCGCCCCATCCAAAGCCTTTTGCAAAAGGTAACGCTAACGCATTACCGTTATTAACCTGGTTAAACAAAAACGCATCTGAAGGGTCGATACAATAACCGCAAAATACGCCCGGGTGAGCATTTAAAGACATCATCGCTCCTTGACCCGTACCACAGCCTGAAATCACGAAATCGACAGCTTTCGAATTAAGTAAAATGGCCCCCATTATACCTAAGTGTACGTAGGTAAGATGGTGATCAGTTTCGCTGTCCATACCCACATTGAATACAGCGTGCCCCAGTGAGTCCGCCACGCTTGTGAGCTCATTTAATATTACCGGATTCTTAGCCGCCTGACTGTTTTCCATCATCAATGCAACTTTCATGAACGCTCCTAAGCAAAGAAAAATAACGAATTAAACGCTTACATTAGCACGGAACGAAATGCCACCTCACGGGTTATGCGAAAGTAAATGGCGATTAGTTTCAAATATGAAACGAAAAGGAAAATATATGAGAGTTGGAGGGGCGACTAGCAACGAGTTGCTGACCAGTAAATCTACTGGTCAGCGTTTAGTGTAAGGTGAAAAAACTAGCGTATTAATCTGTTTGTTTTTGCATAAAAATAGTGACTTCTGCCATCACAATGCCGAACTTGCGAATGTACGAACGGTTCATCATCGTGCTGTCGTCAAATGCCCAAAACCAATCATCAAAGGTTACTGAATAAGTAGTATCGTCCACCGGCAAATCCATCTCGTAGTGGAAGTTGAACGCATTCCCATAGCTTGTGCCTTTGGCAGGTCCTTCAATGTCACTTGCTCGTCCTACAAAGCTATTATCGCTCTGCTTTACAATGGTCCAAGTACGGGACGTTGGACCGGCGCCCACACCGTAATTAAAGTATTCATCAAGGGTTAACGTATCGCCATCTACTGAACCAACAATGTCTACTACGAACCTTTGCACCACCTCGCCCGAGCGATTCTGAACAATGCCCCACGCCTTAACATTTCCATCAAAAAATTGCTCAATATTGAAGGCTGGCGAGACAGATTTATAGTCTTCACCTTCTACCGAAACTGAACAGCCTGAAAGCCCCACAACTGTCAGTGCAGCGACCCCTAACCCTAATACAAATTTCATCGTCTTTTTTATCACTTTCATATTCCTACTCGATAAATGAGATAGCCAGGAGTGACGCTAATAAATAGTCGCCATCACCCGTTTCCCAGCAGTTTTTTTCTAAATTTTGGCTCAGACGTTTTATCGCTTAACCAGATGTCAAAAAAACGCTGTGTAAATGCCTTGTCGTCGATTTCATCAGCCTTTTCACCGTTAACGTAAAACACGCTTGTGCCTTCTTTCGTGGCAATACCCGTTATAACGTCGCCCTCGCTAACGTCGGGAAAGATAGCTTCCATTAGTGAAAGCCACTTATCTGAATCATCAGCAGACACGTCCCCTTGCTTTTTCATTTCATCAATAGAACGTTGAGCAATTTTTTTACCTTCAAGATCTCGTTGGTACGTTAACTTAAGTGCAAAGGGAGGCTGGTTTTGGTAAGCGCCATCAGGCGCATAAAGCTCACCGGTGTACACATCCCAGAAGTAGTAAGAGAACATGCCTTTACCAACCAGTTTTGCGTTGGGCACATAACTATTGATGTGCTTAGCATCTGGCTCTTGCGCTACCGCATTGTTTGACATAGCTAGCCCGCTTATTGATAGCGAAACAAAAAGAATGAACGAAAATACCTTGGCAACCTTGCTAGCGCTATTTTCCATCAATTTCCATTTAGTTTTGGTGCTGTTACTAGGTGTCGATAAGAAGAGATCCATCAACTGGCGATGTAGGCTATATGTTTTAGTAACCATAAATTTGCTCTTATAAACCGTAATAAAAATTACAGGTCTTTTATTGAATTTCTAACTGGTTATACTCTTGCCTTCACACATTTGATCAACTGACACTAGGCTCTCGTTGTGCTTTCCCTTGATGCATTTAAAACGTCATTGACCCTGCCCTCACCGCTAATCCCATTTAGGCCAACTTGGGAAGGAGCCGACAAAGTTTCGCTATTTGTTAAGCGTGATGATGCTATTCACCCTGTGATGTCAGGTAATAAATGGCGAAAGCTAAGCCACGCCCTCACAAGCCCGTTGCCAAAAGCCATAGTGAGCTTCGGCGGAGGCTTTTCTAACCACCTTCATGCACTTGGGTTTGTTTGTCATAAATTGGGCATTCCTTTGAACGCCATTATTCGCGGTGACTACAGCGCTTCACCTACACCCATGATTGAGGACCTGAAAAGTTGGGGTACTCATATCAATTATGTAGACCGAATCACGTACAAAAAGCGAAACGATAGCGCATATTTACAACAACTTAAGCAGCAGCACCCTGATGCGACCATCATTCCTGAGGGAGGAAGCCAAGCGCAAGCGCTTCAAGGGATAGAGGACATGGTTGATGAAATTGACATAGACTTTGATTTTATTGTCGCTCCTGTCGCTAGTGGAGCCACATTGGCGGGAATAGTCAGTGCATTAAATAAACGTAATAAAAATAATGCAGCAGACACGCACCAACTGGCCGTTTGCAAAGCTATTGGTGTTGGCGTGCTGAAGGGTGAAGATTACTTAGAAGGATTAGTCGAACAATTTCTTCCAGCCTCGCTTGATCGATCAAATTGGCATATTGACCACAACTATCATTTTGGTGGTTACGCCAAAGCGCCAAATGAGCTTCAAACCTTCTGCAACGATTTTAAAAATACTTTCGATTTTGATATCGAGCCTGTTTATTCCGGCAAAGCATTTTGGGCAGTTAAAGATATGCTGGCCAAAGGTATGTTCAAAGACGGCTCGCGGATTGTGATATTGCACACCGGCGGTTTGCAGGGCGCAAGGTAAAACCCTTTTTATAACATAGCGTTGCGCTCACTGTTTTTCGATGTTACAACTAACCTCGTGGGCTTGCTCACAATTCTTTTAACTACTAAACAATGATAACAACAAGAAGTTTGTCGCAGGATGCGGCATAAATAAGAACGCTTGCTACCTGCAAACTTCATCAAGGAATGATTATGAAAGATATTTTCTTCTTCGACTCAATGCTAACCCCTAAAATTATCACTTTCGTTTACTGGCTATTACTTTTAGGGTCAGTGGTAAGCGGAGTAACGACAATGTTTGTAGGGTACGACGCGAGTTTTGTATACGGTTTATTTATTATCGTGTCTGGCTGTATTGGCGCAAGAATTTGGTGCGAACTGCTTATCGTACTTTTCAAAATTCACAGCAACCTTCAGAAAATTGCCAATAAAGAATAGTGCTATACCAAGGCTAGCGCTTCTCTTGGTAGCGCTAGCAATCCATCTAGTACCTTGCGTGTGTAAGGCCATTTCATCAATTTGCGACAGGATAGCCAAACAACCTCTTTAACTTTGCTTTAATCCCTTTTGCCTGCTGAAGCTGTTCACGAAGCACACCTATTTGACTAAAGTTGGCGCTAAGCGGGTTGTCCTCAGGCATTTTTCCTATAATGCCGTACTTTATCGTTATCGTTTTGTCTTCTTTAGCGAAAGTGCCGAATAACTTATCCCATATAATAAGCACGCCACCGTAGTTCTTATCGATATATGGTTTATTCGTAGCGTGATGGATTCGGTGATGCGTAGGCGTATTGAAGATACGCTCTACCCAGCCTAGGTTTCCAATTGTCTGAGTGTGTACAAAAAACTGATAAGCCAGATTTATAGCGACAATGGCAAAGACCAGACTTGGCGAAAAACCAATAAGAATCATTGGTACCCAGAACAGCCACATGCCGACAAAAGGGTACAAAACGCTTTGCCTGAAGGCCGTTGTGAAATTCATTTTTGTCGAGCTGTGATGTACCACATGCGCTAGCCAAAACCAGTGTATGTTGTGTGAAGCACGATGAAACCAGTAGTACAAAAAGTCTTGAAGGATAAAACCTGCAAAAAGTGACAGTGCACTAAGCTCTATTTTAAATAGTGAAAATTGGTGTAACCAAATAAAAAAAGGCATTAATAGAAGCAAGACCAATGCATCAGAGCCCTGATGCAGTAGTGCAAGTAAGGCATTGTTCACACTGTCTTTAACATCGTAAAACTGTCGCGCTCTTTTAAATTCAATAAAGACGCAAAGTAGAAAAACAGGGCTTAACCCTAGCAAAATAAGTTCAACGGGGATCAAAACGTGCTCCTAACTTATCTAGACATTGCTCAATATCGTTTTGCAACAGGCGCGTCAGTAACCAGTTTGGTATATACCAGGGCGCCCGACAGGTAATGCGATAAGAAACGTTTGTTGAATTTTCCTGCTGCGTGAACGCAATAACGCCCCTGTGAGCCTTCACTGGAAAGTCATCAACGACTCTATATTCGATGCCGTTTGTATCTGCGTGAACAATCTCTTCTTTAAAACGTACACCAAGAATAGTGACTTCTCTTACGCAGCCCTTTCCGCCGCTAATCTCATTATCATTTTCTGCTTTCAATAACTTAAACGACGCATTGAAAAAATCGCTTAAATTCTGGTGATCAAGCAGCGTATCGCGCAGTTCTTTGGGCGTTGCAGCAATATTTTTTTGGTAGTAAACGTTAACCATCTACGTTATTTCCTTTTCTGATGGCTCCTAGGGCCTGTTGACCTTTGTTGTACATTTTTGCAGCGGTCTGTGTGCCATCTAGACAAGGCGAATGTTTGACGGTTTAGTGGTTCTAAATCGAGAACATTCAACGCTGTATAGATGGCACAAAGGCGCTGCCCGAAGGGGTCGTTATGGAAGCCTTTTACTCTTTGTCACAGTCCTTTAACTTAGCCCGCTAGGCTTGCAGGACTGTTTCGCGATTAAAAGGCTTCCATTTAGACCAAAATTCGTACACCAAAGGTCAACAGGCCCTAGCATAAATTGACATTTTTATTTTATCTTGCGTTAATGCGACAGTGTTTTTGTTATTTTGCGACAAGCATATGCCATCAGTTTCCCCAGCCTACATTCAAAGTACGGTTAGCTATTTAGTTAGCTTAGGAATTAATACCGACGATATTTCGTTAACTTCCCAGAAGCATTACTCTCTGGCTGGTTCTTCACGTGTTGATATGGATGTATACGTCGAGCTGTTAAACCAAGGGGTTGCATTAACCAACAATTCACTATTTGGTTTTGAATTGGGTAAACATATTCAGGCGAAAGATTACGGAGTACTGGGTTACCTTGTTGAAAGTTGCGAAAACTTGGCTCAAGCCATTAATGCGCTAACCCGCTTTGACGCTTTAGTCGCTGACATCGGCACCACTAGCGTGTTTTTCGAACAAGACAATACCCGCGTAGAGTGGGTACCCAAAAGCGCCGATTGCAAGCAGATGATATTGCGCAACACCACAGCCTGGGTAGCCACCGTCTACAAGATATTAGGTTCAGCCTGTAAACTGAATGCCGTTACCTTTACTTTTCCGTTGAGCGATTCGGAAAAAGCTGTACTAGAGATGTGGTTTAATTGTGAGGTGGTTGATAACGCCAACACCAATGCGATTATTTTTCCTCAGCACCTTTTACATATTCCATTTACCAGCGAGAACAAAGCAATGTTTAGTGCGCTGGTGAAAGTGACCGAAGAAGAACTAATGGCGTGCAAAGGTGGTGATCGCATTCAATCTGCCAGTAGCCAGTTCAACGCCAACCAGCATGAAGATATAAGTCATAAAGTTGTTGCGCTTTTAAAGGCAAACCCAACACTCAAAGGCTGCGATCAGCAACGTGTAGCCAATGCACTATTTATCAGCCCCCGTACTCTACAGCGAAAATTGAAGCAAAGTGGCACCAGCTTTCAACAAATTCTCAATAATGAGCGCAAAGCTCGCTTAAACGAATTACTGAAACATCACTCCATCGCTGATACCGCAGACCTATTGGGGTTTCAGGAACAATCATCATTCACCCACGCTTTTAAGAAATGGTACTCAACGACACCACTGAAATACCAAAAACAACTATTAGCGCCTTAAAGCTAGTGTCCACTTCCTCATCGACGAACTATTAAGTCGCGTAGAAAAAGAACCGATAAAAAGCAATCGCCCTAGGGCCTGTTGACCTTTGGTGTACGAATTTTGGTCTAAATGGAAGCCTTTTAATCGCGAAACAGCCCTGCAAGCCTAGCGGGCTAAGTTAAAGGACTGTGACAAAGAGTAAAAGGCTTCCATAACGACCCCTTCGGGCAGCGCCTTTGTGCCATCTATACTGCGTTGAATGTTCTCGATTTAGAACCACTGAACCGTCAAACATTCGCCTTGTCTAGATGGCACACAGACCGCTGCAAAAATGTACACCAAAGGTCAACAGGCCCTAGGTTAGTCTCTTAATCTTTTAGTATGAAATGGTAATGTTTAGCTATCGCAATAGTGATTATTAAACTAATGTGACGTTGTAAGCGTAGGTATTAGCAAGTGTCCAGCAACGCTAACTCACAGGAGATGCGCTATGATCGACCGTCCAGTTACATTGCCAACGCCATTAAACGTACTCGTGTCGAAGTCACTAAGCTTATGTGAGCTTATGTTACCCGTATGCGATGTGTTTTATCCCTTTGCGGCCATCTATGAAAACGGCCGGGTAGGTTGTATTTTCAACGACGAAACACAAGGTAAAAAGCGCGAGTCGCAGCTTATCGAGCAGCTTCAGTGGCGAATTATCGACACTACCACCGACACCAACAGCTATAGCGTATTGGTTTATGCTGCGGCAGTTAATACGCAAGACAGCAAAACCCTCGACGCCATCGCCATCGCTACCGCAACACCGAACCACGAAGAGCGATTGATTCTTTACCCTTATTACAAAGTTGATGATAAGGTAGTCATTTCACCGCCTATAGATACGGTTACTCGCTAGAATCCTAGCGAATTAAGACCTTTGACCGAGCGGAACTACAGACACGTTAGTGATAAAAAACGTGTCTGTTTTCGTATCAGCTCAAACATCGATTAAACGACGTATCTCGGTGTGGACCATAAACGGTCAATAACGAGCGCTTTAAAAGGTAGGCCATTTGTAGGTGTGCAATACCTTTTACATTCGTTGTTACGATTAAAATTTTTTGTACTGTCATGGGCTGTCTTTGCTTGCCAAATCCCATTGGTCTGCTAGCATTCAGCCCAAAATTCATTAGCAAAATTAGGGATTAGTTATTATGTCTCGCGTTTTAATTATTGGTGCTGGCGGTGTTGCGTCGGTAACTGTGAAAAAATGTGCACGTTTACCGCAACATTTCGACGAAATTTACTTAGCAAGCCGCACGGTATCTAAGTGTGAAGCGCTACAACAAGAAGTAGGTGCAGATCGCGTTAAGGGTGTTTTCGCTGTTGATGCTGACAACGCAAAAGAAGTTGAAGCACTTATCAACGAAGTAAAACCAGACCTAGTAATCAACCTAGCGTTGCCATATCAAGACCTTCCAATTATGGATGCATGTCTTGCAACTAATACTGATTACCTAGACACCGCCAATTACGAGCCTAAAGACGAAGCGAAATTCGAATACTCGTGGCAATGGGCTTACCAGGACAAGTTTAAAGACGCAGGTATTATGGCTCTTCTTGGCAGTGGCTTCGATCCAGGTGTGACTAACGTTTACACCGCATATGCAGCTAAGCATTACTTCGACGAAATCCACTACCTTGATATCGTAGACTGTAATGGCGGCGATCACGGTCAGGCTTTTGCGACTAACTTCAACCCTGAAATCAACATTCGTGAAATTACTCAGCGCGGTCGCTATTGGGAAAATGGCGAGTGGAAAGAAACGGATCCACTAAGTGTACGTGAAGATCTGGACTACCAAAACATTGGTGTTCGCGCGTCTTACCTAATGTTCCACGAAGAGCTGGAGTCTATTGTTAAGCACTTCCCTACCCTTAAGCGCGCACGCTTCTGGATGACCTTTGGTGATGCTTACTTAAACCACCTGCGTGTACTTGAAGGTATTGGTATGACTAGCATTGAGCCGGTTGAATTCCAAGGCCAGAAGATTGTACCTCTAGAGTTCTTAAAAGCAGTTCTGCCTAACCCTGGCTCACTTGCCGAAGGTTATAGCGGTATGACGTGCATTGGTACTTACATCACAGGTATTAAAGATGGCAAAGAAAAAACTATCTTTATCTATAACAACTGTGACCACGCGAAGTGTAACGAAGAAGTGGGTGCGCAAGCAGTATCTTACACCACTGGTGTTCCTGCTATGATTGGCGCGGCGCTTATGCTTAACGGCACGTGGAAAGAAGCGGGTGTTTGGAACATGGAACAATTCGATCCAGACCCATTCATGGAAATGCTTAATGAGCACGGCCTACCATGGCACGTACTTGAATGTGAAAGCAGCCCTTTCACCAAATAATCGATATATCAGGGCGCTTAAATCAAGCGCCCTTTTTTGTTAACGCTATAACTGCATTCGAAACGTCTCAAATTATCCTAGGTTGTTAAACTGCACTAGGCAGCCATTTTTTGAGCTAAGGCCAGTTATGTAATACATTAAGCGTTGCGCAAATATTGAAAGTAGTTTTATTTTTTGGAGCTTTATCCCATTGACCGATTTAACTCAACGCACTGATATTCCCTCTCCTTGCTATGTACTGGAAGAAGCAAAATTAATTCGTAATCTTGAGCTGATGAAAAGGGTTCAAGACGAATCTGGCGCACGTATTATTCTGGCGCTCAAAGGCTTCTCTATGTGGTCTTGTTTCGACATCATTAAACAGTATTTGCACGGAGCAACGGCCAGTTCGGTTTGGGAAGCAAAGCTTGCTGCAGAGATGGGTAAAGAAGTTCATGCTTATTCTCCTGCATACAAGGTTAATGACGCAAAGGAATTGGCGGGTCTTGTTAATCACCTGTCTTTTAATAGTCTGTCCCAGTGGAACGCGCACAAGGACGTACTTGCCAACGTGTCGTTAGGCCTTCGCATTAATCCTGAGCATCAAGAAGCCGATACGCCACTGTACGACCCGGCTGCGCCAGGTTCGCGCTTGGGCATACGCGCTAGTGAGCTAGAAGGTGTAGACTTATCTGGTATTGAAGGCTTCCACTGCCACAACCTTTGTGAGTGTGACTCTTTTGCCACTGCACGCACCCTTGATGCTATCGAAAAACGCTTTGGCAAATGGCTTGGTCAGTTAAAGTGGTTAAATCTAGGTGGCGGACACCTGATGACCCGTGAAGGTTATGATGTTGAGCACCTCATCAAAACACTAAAAGACTTTAAAGCCCGTTACCCACACCTAGACGTAATTCTTGAGCCAGGCTCTGCCGTCGCATGGCAGACAGGGCCATTAATTTGCGAAGTGGTTGATATGGTAGAAAACGACGGAGATATCGCTATTCTAGACATTTCAGCTACTGCACATATGCCAGATGTACTGGAAATGCCTTATCGCCCTACAATATTGGGCGCGGGCATGCCTGATGAAAAAGCATATAATGTGAAGCTAGGCGGTAACTCGTGCCTTGCCGGTGACGTTATTGATACCTATTCATTTGATGCGCCACTTAAGGCAGGCGATCGTTTACAGTTTGAAGACATGATGCATTACACCATGGTAAAAACCACGTTTTTCAACGGTGTTGAACATCCGGCTATCGGTATTTTGCGCTCTAACGGCGACTTTGAACTGGTTCGCGAATTCAGCTACGAAGACTTCAAAGGGCGTTTGTCTTAAATCTGAGACGGGAAATTTATTAGCGATTCACTATGAAAAAAGCCCGTGACATTGACGTCACGGGCTTTTTCTTTAGGTTGGTAAATGCTAATTATTTACTAGAGTTCGATTGCTCTAACGCCCACAGGCCTGCATATTTATTAAACTGATATTGCGCGAACAAAACCGCGAACAGTAACCCTCTGCTGCCATCCAATATACCTAATCGAAATATATAAATTTGGATAAAGGTGAGCATTGAACGTAAAAGCGCTAATGGAATTCCGTGGCTCTTTTTACCTGCTTTAAACTTCTTAGTCGCCATCAAGCACGTATAATCACGGTTTTTATACAATAAGTGTTCGAAATCGCGCACTGAATAATGCTTTAAATAGCCACCTTTCAAACAAATTGCGTCACCTTGATGAACCACTTTTTCATGAACGATATCTTTGGTGAAATGCGACGTTTCTCTTTTAAAAAGCCTTGTTGGTGCTCTTCCGGTTCTTCCAAACCTGGTAACTTTACCAAGGAAGATGTTGCGCCATCGCAATTTATAGGCGCTATGCTTAGGTTCGGATTTGAGTAACGCTGAAATTGTGGACGCTAGTTGTTCGTCCACTTCCTCATCTGCATCGAGGGACAAGACCCAATTGCACGTAGCTTTTTCCAAAGCTCGTTGCTTTTGAATACCAAACCCCTGCCAATCGGTAATAAATACTTTGTCAGTAAATTGTCGAACTATGTCTACCGTTTTATCTGTACTACCGCTATCAAAAACAATAATTTCATCAGCTATTTTTTCGATAGATTTCAGACAGCGAGCTATGCGATCTTCTTCGTTTTTAGTAATGACAATAACTGAGAGAGTTTGGCGCATACTTCGTTCCTAAAGAAAGCTTCTAAATCAGGCGAGTATACATCAAATATGCGTAGTAATGATCTCTAAACGACCCCACTTCCCGATGCTGCCTCAGTTTTATCAATTTCTCCTTCGGCTAACACTTCATCATCTAACTCTATTTTGAAGGAGGTTCCTGCTTTTCCCTGCAAGCTATAACGAAAGCCATACATTTCGCCTTCATTTAGGGAAACTTCCGCAAAGGTATTAGGATGAATTAAATCGTAAACACCAGAATCGTTTGCTTTAGAGAATATATCAACCAACCATTTTCCGTCAGACATGGTGATCTTAAGTGTCTTTGTCATATGCGCCTCCTTTAGCTTCAGCCTATTATCAAGTGTATGGCTGACGTAAATTACACTCCTTTGTATTTATCCCGCGCCGCTTAAGATCAACAATACATCTAGTTGGCTAGGCTTTTGCGTCTAGTCCCGCTTGATAAAGCGCATTCTTTTTCAAGTCGTAGTGACTAGCTACTACGGCTGCCGCCTTTTTGAGCGGCATATGCTCGCACAGGGCGTTCAGTAGCGACATTGCCTCACTGGGTATTGCTTGGTCACTTACCTTAGCAGGACCAATCATGACCACGAATTCTCCCTTTTGGTGTGCAGCATCAGCATTGAGATAATCAATTACATCTTGCGCGCTGCCACTCACATAGGTTTCGAAGGTTTTAGTAAGCTCTTTTGCTACCACAATCTGGCGTTCGCCTAAAACGCGCTGTATATCGGTAACCGTGTCTAAAATTCTTCGCGGTGCTTCGTAATAAACCGTGGTAAAGGTTCTATCTAATAGGGCCGACAACACGCCTTCTCGCGCTTGGGTTTTAACCGGCAAAAAACCTTCGAATATAAACTTGTCGGTGGGAAGTCCTGACGCGCTTAATGCCGTTATGGCGGCGCAAGGCCCAGGTAGCGCAATGACAGGTATACCTTGCTCTCGACATTTGCGCACTAAAACAAAACCGGGATCGCTGATGAGCGGTGTTCCAGCATCACTAATTAAGGCTACCGATTCCCCGCCTTTCAAGCGCTCACACAACATGGCTGTGCGCTTGTCTTCGTTATGTTCGTGCAGAGAAAGGGTTTTCGTTCCAATGCTAAAGTGCTGTAAAAGTCGAGCGCTGTGACGGGTGTCCTCGGCGGCAATCCAGCTTACTTCACTTAATACGCGTATTGCTCTGGCACTCATGTCGTCTAAATTACCGATAGGCGTTGGAACAATATATAAGGTAGCGATGTCAGTCATAACAGTGGTTAAGTCTTACGTTGAATTGGAAGATTATGCGATAAGTGTATCACGCCATTAGTCCAGATTATGCTGGCAAGCGTAGATTTTCATACTGGTTAAGATAAACTTGGCCTATAACGATGTAAAAGGAATGAAACTGTGCGTCATATTGGACAAGCTGGAAAATTTTTTACGCTATCAGCCATTGCTTCGGTATTGGTGTTATCGGGTTGTGGAAGTACCCCTAAAACTCAGTCAAAGCCTGTGGTAGTGAAACCGAACCCAATTGAAACCACACAGGTTGAAGAGAACGTCACTCCAGAGCACAAACTCGTAGAAGCTAGAAAAGTGTGGGAGCGCACCCGCAATAAAGAGCAGCGCGACAAGCTATTACTGCAAGCAGCTGATCTCTACCTTCAAAACAACCAGCCTGTATTAGCTCAGCAGGTTCTGTATGAAGTAAAAGAAGATGGGGTAACGGGAGCAAATCAATCCTATTATTCCCTTTTAGTTACTAAAGCTTATGCGGGAATGCCTGATGCGCCGGCAGAAGAGCTGCTAGCAATGTTAGATGGTGTGAACGCAACGGGTGAAGCGGCATTTCAAAAAGCAGAACTGCAAACTCAGTTATACACGCAACAAGGCAACTTTGCCGCCGCAGCAAATAGCGTATTGAAAACCAATTTAACTGACGATGAAAAAGTGCAGCAGGTTTGGGAGTGGATTACCTCCATAACCACTTCCTCACTTGATTCAGTTGGGAAAGCTTACCCCGACCTATCGCCTTTTATCACGCTTCGCAAATTAACCGAAGAGAACGCGTCGTCACCGAACAAATTAGCCAGAAGCCTGCAGCAATTTAAACAAGTTTATCGCGGGCACGTCTTAGAAAATGCCCTGCCAGAAAATGTAATTAAAGCCACCCAGCTCACTGATGCTAGCGCCAATGACATCGCAGTGTTACTTCCACTTTCAGGCAGACTAGAACGTACAGGACAGGTGGTGAAAGATGGAATTATGGCGGCTTATTATGCCGATGTAGAGAAGCGCCAAGATGAGCACCTCCTACCTCGCTTGCGTTTCATCGACACCAATAATGCTGACACACAGCATTTACTCAGTGAAATTGGCGAGACCAAATTTATCATTGGCCCTCTTTTAAAAGACACTGTTGAGAGCTTAATTCCTAATTTACCTGTGGGTGTAAATGTACTTGCATTAAACCGACCGGAAGAGTTGCCTGAGAATACACCAGCAAGAAACTCAGCGGTGACGTCCTCTAATGCATTGGCAGCGCAAGGCTCATTGACCAGCAGCACAGACCTTGTTGGTGAAAACACACAAGACGAATTCCGTTCATTAGATTTACCCACCTCGCTTAACTATTACGGGCTGGCACCAGAAGATGAGGCAAAGCAACTTGCTGAATTTATCTTTAACAAGGGTTACCGTGCTCCCATTGTGATTGCCGCACAAAGCAGCCTTTATCAACGAATGGACACCACGTTTAAAAAGCACTGGAGAATGCTAAATAGTCAGGAAAACAAGCAACGCGCTAATATCACATCTGTGTCATTTAACGACAGTAACTCACTTCGAGAAGGGATTACACAGGCGTTAGATGTAGCTCAGAGTAATGAGCGTATTAATCAAATTGAGTACATGACTAACGATGAAGTGTACAACATGCCGCGAAGCAGACGCGATATTGATGCCATTGTTGCTTTTGCATCTCCTCAAGATACCGAGCTACTTAACCCAATCATTGAAGCGAGCTTAAACCCGTATGACGGTAAGTTAGTTCCTGTGTATGCCACGTCTCGTTCGATGGATTACGACAGTGGTAAGAATCAGTGGCGCGATCTGCAAAATGTTCATTTTATCGATATGCCATGGTTAATGCCTTCACATAAATGGCAGCCTCTTCAGCAAGAAGTCGAACAGGCTTGGCAAAATCAAAATACCATGCAGAAACGTTTGTTTGCGTTTGGTTTTGACGCTTATCAGTTGCTTCCACAACTGGGCATGCTTAACACCCTGAAATACCTTTCACACGAGGGATTAACGGGTACGCTTTCACTTAATCAACAAGGTGAAGTAATACGCAAGCAGCCTCAGGCAATTATTCGTAACGAAAAAGTTCAAATGCTTTCGGAGTAAAATATGTCAGTACTGCAAGGGAGTGCAGCAGAAGACAAGGCCTGTAAATATCTGATGGAACAAGGCCTTACTCTTCGATGTCGAAACTACCACACCCGACGCGGTGAGCTCGACATTGTAATGCAAGATGGCAGCACAATTGTGTGTGTCGAAGTTAAATACCGAAAACGAAATCAGTTTGGCAGTGCTTTAGACTTTGTTACTGCCAAAAAGCTGCAGCGAATTCAGGCTGCGTTTGATTTCTATTTGTTAGATAATGGCTTAAATCCAGCGTCTACTCCTCTGCGAATAGACGTTGTTGCCATAGACGGAAGCAACCTTCAGTGGTTGAAGAACATTGGCTAAAGACCGAAAACGTTCGGGTATATGACCGACGTTGTTTTGAGAGGGCGATAAACGTGTGCCGATGGTGAACGCGTCCGAAAATAAACGAAGACGTCTTTAGGCGAGGAGTATTCCGTTTGTTTTATCTTATGATTTGCAACCCTTCATCTTTGTGATGAAAGATTCTTAGGTTCCCACAAATAATGAGTCATCCCAATAACAAGATTTCGCCCAGCAGCGCTGATAACCAAGAAATTGAATTAATAGTTGGCAACTCCAGCTCTAACTTTTCTGGCGTAACGTCGACAATGCTGCAAGTGACATCAATTCAAAAGCACATGGTAAATTTGCGAATAATGGGCAAGCACTTTGTTCCAGACCCATCGATGACAATTACCTTTTGGGAAGTCGCAAAAATGTGTCGACGCCCGCTAAGTAACGGTAAGTGGCGAATTTTTCATGCACGCCGTGTTGACGAGATGATTCAGGGAGTGATCCTCAAATACGTTTTTCGCGCCAAGATAAAGCTTGTATTTAGCTCGGCCGCTCAGCGAAAGCGTTCTGCTTCAACGGTGTGGTTAAGTAATAAAATGGACGCGGTGATTGCCATGAGCAACCGCTCTGCGAAATATTTAAATAAGCCTCCAGCAAAAATTAACCTTCATGGCGTTCAAATAGATAACTACACGCCTGCAGAAAACAAGCAAGAAGCTTGGCAGGCATTAGGTTATGGCGGAAAGTACGGCATTGGTATTTTGGGCAGAGTAAGAGAACAAAAAGGTGTTCATCTATTTGTTGAAGCGTGTATCAAAGTATTGCCCAAATACCCTGACGTGAACGCGGTAGTTGTAGGTGCCATATCATCAAATAACCAAGAGTTTGTTAACGAGCTAAAAGAAAAAATTTCTAAAGCCGGGTTAACCGACCGAATTGTTTTCACCGGTGAGCTGCCGTTTGAGCGAATTCCTAAAATCTTCAGTGCATTGTCACTAGTAAGCGCGCTTAGCTATAACGAAGGCTTTGGTCTAACCGTGCCCGAAGCCATGAGTGCTGGAGCTGCGGTATTGGCTACTCAGGCGGGTGCATGGGAAGACATCGTTAGGCCAGGCGTTGATGGGTATATTGTTCCTACCAAAGACCAGCAAGCTGTCACAGAAAAGATGGATTTACTTCTTTCAGATATGGACAAACTCGCAGAAATGGGCAAAGCCGGACGCGAACACGTTGTGAAAAATTTTAAGGTTGAAGATGAAGCTAGAAACCTGGTTGAGTTTTTTCGAACACTTCAATAAAAAACGCGTATTAAATGGCGCTAATGATTAACGTTAAGTCGAGTTTTCTCACTTTGAAACATCGGCTTAAGCGGGTGTCACACAGATACTGACGATGATATGTAACAGCGCGCTGCAATGAGTGCTACAAATTTCACCAAATGGTCTGCCGTCAGGTGAAAACAAAGAGACGACACATGATTGAACAAATAAAAGCAAATTTTACTGAGAGTATTCAAACCAAAATAGCGGCATCGGAAATATTACCAGAGCATATTGAGAAAGCGGCGTACATGATAGTAGAAGCCTTAATTAGAGGTAATAAAGTACTAAGCTGTGGTAATGGTGGCTCTGCGGGCGACGCGCAGCATTTTGCTTCTAATATGCTCAACCGGTATGAACGCGATCGCCCCAGCTTACCGGCAATCGCGCTAAGCACAGACACCTCTACCCTAACGTCGATTGCAAACGACTATAACTTCGAAGAAATCTTTGCGAAGCAAGTGCGAGCGCTCGGTCAACCCGGAGATATATTGTTAGCTATTTCAACCAGCGGTAACTCTCGTAACGTCATTGCGGCGATGGAAGCGGCATTATCTCGCGATATGACAATTGTCGCACTTACTGGCAAAGACGGTGGTGAAATGGCGGGCTTTTTAAGTGAGCATGACGTGGAAATTCGCGTACCGTCAAACCGCACTTCGCGTATTCAAGAAGTTCATTTACTGGTAATTCACAATTTATGTGAATGCATTGACGACAGCTTATTTCCAGCCGATCACGGCGACGAGTAATTTAAAAAGATGATGAGGACACAAGTGAAAAATTTAGGACTACTGGGTTCTTTATTAGCCCTTATTCTTACATTACAAGGGTGTGTGGTGGCCGTAGGTGCTGCTGGCGCTATGGCAGCGAAAGTGGCTAACGACAGACGTACGGTGGGTACTCAACTTGATGATCAAAATGCCGATGCTGCTGTGTCGTACCAGTGGTCAAAAAGCGATACGCTTAAAGAGCAGGCTAACCTTCAAGTGGATGTTTATAACGGTGTAGCATTGCTAACCGGGCAAGCGCCAAACCAAGGGCTAGTGGACGAAGCTGTGCGCCGCGCCCAAGAAGTAAGTTATATCAAAAAAATTCACAACCAAATTCGAATTGGTGACCCCATTGGCGCCGGGACTCAAGCCAACGATATTTGGTTAGCATCGAAAGTTCGCACTAAAATAGTCGCAGACGAGCGAGTACCTGCATTACAGGTAAAGGTAGTAGTTCAAGACTCAGAAGTATTTCTGATGGGTCGACTGACCAACCAGGAAGCGACAGCTGCGGTAGATATTGCCCGTAATATTACGGGTGTTGCACGCGTAGTCAGAGCCTTTGAAATTGTTCAATAGAGAGTTAGCCACTGCCCTTTTAGTTGCAGGGGCACTCTTTATGGAAATACTAGACGCCACGGTTATCACCACGGCTTTACCTGTCATTGCTGCCGACTTCAATGTACCGGCAGCTCACCTTTCTATTGGTGTCTCGGCTTACTTGGTAGCCGTCACCTTGTTTATTCCTTTAAGTGGTTACGCAGCCGATAAATTTGGCGCTCGCACTATATTTGTAGCAGCGATTGCCGTATTCACTTTTGCCTCAGTGCTTTGTGGTCTGAGTACTAGCTTATTCGAATTTACCCTATCTCGCGTTCTTCAAGGTTTGGGCGGGGCTATGATGGTTCCTGTGGGAAGGTTAGTCGTTCTACGGGATTTACCAAAAGAAAAGCTGGTAAAAACCGTGGCCATTATAACCTGGCCTGCGTTAAGCGCCCCCCTTCTAGGCCCTGTATTAGGCGGCTACATTGCGACTCATTTTAGCTGGCAGTGGATTTTTTATATGAATATTCCACTGGGTATCATCGCTATTATTGCGTCGCTGTATTTACTCAAAAACATCAAAGGCGATGTGGGTAAATTCGATATTAAAGGCTTCTTACTCACAGGGATCGGCTTTGCACTATTCATGGCGGGGATCGAATTTCTAGCCAGTACCAGCGATAAACTCCTTCACTCACTTGGCATCATCGCAGTAGGCTTAGTTCTTATGGTATATGCGGTTCGGCACGTAAAAACAGCTAAAAACCCGCTGTTTTCATTTGACGCCATGCAGCATAAGACATTTAGGCTCACTGTATATGGTGGCTCTGTGGTGCGCGTAGCACTTGGCAGTGCCCCGTTTCTTGTACCGCTAATGTTGCAGCTTGGGCTAGGTTATTCGCCTGTAGAAGCCGGCTCACTTTTGCTGTGGCTGTTTGCTGGAAACTTAGCGATAAAGCCAGCGACAACGTGGATCATGAATACCTTCGGTTTCAAACGCGTGCTTGTAGTAAACGGCGTGCTCATCGCCCTTGGCTTTGTGGCGCTGGCGATGATAAACCACACGACATCGTCATTTACTATTGCCGCTATTTTGTTTGTTAACGGTATCACTCGCTCAATGCACTTAACGCTAATAAACACCATTGCTTTTGCCGACGTTCCACCCAATAAAATGCGAGACGCGAACACTTTAGGCGCTATTTTGATGCAAATGAACCGAGGCCTTGGTATTACGCTTTCCGCGCTTGCTATTGCTGCAGCCGCATTCATTCTTGGGCAAAGCGCCGACGCGCCAAATTTGCAAACCTTTACGCTATCTATGATGTTTATGGGTGCCGTGGCACTTGTTAGTATTTACGACAGCTTAATGCTGTCAAAAGAAGACGGTGATTCAGTATTAAACAAGCGTAAGGCGAAAAAAGCACGACAGACTTAGTTCATAGGCTTCATTAAGTGAACGGGTGACAAATGTCACATGCGATTGATGACGTTTGTGACTAACGCAAACCAAGGAACTTTCGCATACTTTACCTATCGTTATAACAACAATAGGTAAAGCACATGGAACAGGTATCCCATTCACCATCAATAACCAGCGTTCAACATCCTCCTCTTTCACTGGAACAGCAACGAGAAGATTTTAAAAAGAACCGATTCATTGCCATGCCGCTGGCAGGCACGCTTGTTTGGGCTCTGCTAGGGATGAGTGCCCCCTTCGTGTCTGAATTGACCATAACTTGGATGCTATATATCGGCACTGGTGCCATATTCTATCTAGGCGCTGGTTTATCCTACCTAACCGGAGAGCGATTTTTCGCTAAAAAGGCGGCAAAGAACAGTTTCGACCGCCTATTCTTTGTAGGCATGATCATGAGCCTCTTGGTGTTCGCCATAGCACTCCCTGTTGCCGCCATAGACCACACCACCGTGCCACTCAGTATTGGTATTCTCGCAGGCCTGATGTGGATGCCTTTATCTTGGGCTATCGAGCACTGGATAGGCTACTTTCATACCCTCACAAGAACTTTTGGCATTGTCGCCGCCTGGTATCTATTTCCGGAAGCTCGAGTAGAAGCAATTTCGTCTGTGATTGTCGCTGTATACATTGTGTCGTTAATCACCCTCGAACGTCGTTTTCAAACAATCAAGTCTCAATAATTAGGAATATACAATGACCTACTTACTTTTAACTGTTGCTATCATCACCGAAGTTACCGCGACCATGCTGCTAAAAATGTCGAATGGATGGGAGAAGTGGGCTTTTGGGTACGGCGCTATCTTTTTCTATGCTGTGTCTGGAATGTTGTTTTCCATGGTATTGAAGAACATGGGAATTGGCGTCGCCTACGCCATTTGGTCGGGTATGGGTATTGCGCTTATAACCGCTGCTTCGGTGGTATTTTGGAAACAAACTTTCGACATTTATGCCGTGCTGGGTATTATGTTAATTATCTCAGGCACGTTGCTTATTACTAGCAAGTCTGCCGTTGTATTTCAGTAGGGACGAAGTACTCACAATGCTCAGCGAAAAAAGCATACGAAATAGTAACAGCTCAGCAGTACCTACAGCTCATATAGGTAAAGGCTCGGATCAAATAGATAAAGACACTAGCACCTATACCGAGAATGAAAGTGCTGCGCCTGACATGCCTCTTTTGGCAAGCGGGCGCAAAAAGCGCTGGTCACACGGTAGCTTGTTTTTTTCGCTGTTTTTCTTTGTTCCCCTTATTGTTTCTCGTCCTCATCCCATAGAAACGTGGGTGCTGCAAACCCTTGGCTACCTTAGTTTTGTCATTCTTTACGTTAAGGCCATAAACCAGCCGGTTAAGAAACTGCCCACTTATTTGCTGCTTATGTTTTTATTGTCGGTCGCAAGCAGCTTTCAAAACCCAGGTGGAGCCACAATTGTCGGCTTTATTGCGTTTATCGTCGGATATTACAACTCGCTTAAGACGGGGGTTATGAGCATAGGCGTTATGATGTTACTACTCGTTTCGCTGCACCTTACTGTGTTTGAAAATGCACATTTTCTTTTAAGCGCATCGTTACTCAATAGTTTAGTTTTGTTTGGGTTTGGCGTGATGGAGCGCAATGAAACGCTTCATAGCATAAAAGAGAGTCAGCAGGCTGAGGCACTGCGAGTATTGTCTGCCATTGCTGAGCGCGAACGAATAGGCAGAGATTTACATGATGTTGCGGGGCACGCGCTAAGCTCTATTTCGTTAAAAGCACAGCTGGCTGACAAACTTATTAGTAGGAACAAAATTGAAGACGCGCATCGCGAGGTGAAAGCATTGGCGCAGCTTTCGCAAGCGCTGCTAAGCGATATTCGCCAAGCGGTGTCAGATATTAAGCAGCTCTCCCTTAGCGATGAAATAGCAAAGGATAAGGCACTACTGGAAGAAAACGGCTTTAACGTTACAACAAATATCGACAGCAGCGCTGAGGTGCGTTTAAGCGCAAAACAAGAAAGTCAGCTTGCGCTTATTATCAAAGAGCTAACAACAAATACACTGCGCTACTCAAAAGGAAACGCAGTATCGCTCGGCCTTGAAGCTATCGGAAAAACGGTGAAAATGACCTATAAGGATAATGGCGTTGTTGAGAACTCTACACCATTAAAAGAAGGAAACGGATTAATGGGAATTAGAGAGCGCGCGGCGTCATTACGTGCAGATGTGGACATCTCCTTCAGCCCTACTCCTGTTGTTACTGTACAGCTTAATATTGAGCAAACGTCGTCGATAGGAACTGCTTAATGAATCTAGAACCAACCACTTCCATTTTAATTGTAGAAGATCAGTCTTTAGTCCGCGATGCCATCGCAATGCTGCTGTCATTGGAAGACGATCTAACTATTGTCGCTAAATGCAGCAATGGTCAGGAGGCAATTAATTATTTAAATGATAACCCTACGCCACACATTATTCTTAGCGATATAGAAATGCCGCTGGTGTCAGGGCTAGATTTAGCCGCTTACGTTACAAAACAAAGCCTCAAAAGCAAGGTGGTATTAATGACCACATTTTCTAAACCAGGCTATATTAAGCGTGCCTTAAGTGTTGGAGTTAAAGGGTTTATTTTAAAAGAGTCTGACAGTGACTATTTAATTGATGCTATCCACAAAGTATCTGCGGGAGACAAGGTAATTTCACCTGAACTTGCGATAATGGCACTCGATGATAATAATCCATTGTCACAAAAAGAAATGTCGGCACTGAAACTTGCCTCTGACGGCCTAAAAACACAAGCCATTGCACAGCAGCTATTTCTTTCTGAAGGAACGGTACGCAATTATTTATCGGAAGCTATCTCAAAACTCGACGCGACCAACCGCGTAGATGCTGCTCGCATAGCAAAACAAAAAGGGTGGCTTTAATAGAGCTTTAGAACCACGTTGTTGCTATCGATTTAGATGTAGGTATCTTGAGCTTTTCAGACAAACCATTAAGCACACGCTCGGGGCCATACACAATACCTTGCTGCTTTGCGGTCCACACACAGGTTAAGATACTCGTCCCTTTGCGCAATTCACACTGCCATTTGGCTGTAGTCTCAGCGAGTCGCTCGTAGTCATCTTCAATCTCCCAACCGCCGTCTACATGGTCTACGATAAGTTGTTCAAATTGAGCGAACGGAATAGGCTGAATGATTACCCATTCATTTTTCTTAAACTTTTTTTCTAATCTCGATTTTTTAAAACTGGTAAACAATCCCACGCTCCATCTCCGTATGATTGAAAGGCCCTACTTACTGCAAAAGCGCTTCTAATATTTCGACACTGTACCCATAATTTGCCCTGAAGGTGTGGGGCATGAACACGACGCGCCAACCATGTCACCATTTGACGTTGGACATACGCCATACTCGCCATCTCCGCTATAGCGACATTGATTACCAAACTCAGGCTTAGTAACAGCAACCTTATCGTTTTTACTAGCGTGATTTTCTTCGTCATCGGGCAAATACACAGTGTAGGTGCAGCCAATTAAAAGCGTAGAAACTGCGAGCAAACTTATGCCGTAGAGCACTCTTACTTTCATAAATAATCATCGGGCATTTCTAGAACAGCTTTAAAACTATGCTAATAATGGATATAAAACAAGAAAAAATAAGCAAAAAAAAGCCAGTCCTAAGACTGGCTTTATATTCGTAACTTGTTGTAGATATTAGAATTCAGTTGAGAATCTAACGCCAAACTCGCTCGCATCGTTGCTTAGAATTTGCAGGATATAGTCACCTGTATTCAAGCGCGCATTGTCATAACGCTCATCGAAAATGTTGCGACCGTAAAGTGCTACGGTATACGCATCATTCGCTGGCGTATAAGCGATATCGAAGTTAACAAGCTCACGGCTATCAAGTTTAGTCATACGCTCAGGCGCTGAAGTAGGCTCGCCGTACATTTCTGCGCGATATGAGTAATCTGCACGCACGCGAATTGAATCACCACCATCAAGCTCAAAGGTATACTGCGGACCAATTGCAAGGGTTAGGTCTGGAGTAAGTGGCGCTACAGGATTGAAGCCATCTTGCTCTTCAACATCAACATCCATATAACCAATGCTGGTCATCATGCTAAAGTTACCGTAGTTAAACGTAGCATCAGCTTCAACACCACGAGATGTTTGCTCTACCACAAGGTTTGCTGTATCGAAACCACCTTCGCTTACGCGGCTTACTTGGTATGGAAGATCTTCAAACTCAGTGTTAAATACAGCAACGCTAATGTCGAAGTAATCATTCACTCGACCTTTGATACCTACTTCGTAGTTCGTTGCCGTGATGTTGTCAGAGGCTGTGAAACAGTTGTTTGCACGAACTGCTGCTTGTGCGCCTTCGATATCATCAAAGCCACCCGCACCGAAGAACTGACCAATTAGGCAGTAAGGACGTGCAGGGAACTGACCTGACTGGTAGCCAGACTGGATAGTTGCATAACCTGTCATGCCATTTTCAAAGGTGTAGTTAGTGGCTAGTTCCCACGTCACTTCATCCCAGTCGTTTGAGTCGTAGATAGTACCAAGTGCTGAAAATACGTTTGCTGACGCTTCTTTTTCATCTTTCGTGTAACGAAGACCACCAGATACGCTAAGCTCGTCAGTAAGGTCACGACGAACGTTAACGTAAACCGCTTTTGAGGTCGTTTCTTGGTCTAGCTCTAGAAGGTTCGCGCCACCATCAAAACTAGAGTCGTCGCCCTGGCGGTTGCTACCTTCTTCGTTGAAGTAGTAAACACCAGCTACAAAGTCAGTGTATTCATTGATGTAGCCGTTAAGCTGAAGCTCGATTGAAGTTTGATCTGCTTCACCGCGCTCTGGGAACTGATCTAGCGAGTAAATTGTTCCATCATCATCAAGACCCGCTTTGTACTTAGATGTACGCTGACTTGCAACAACCTTGGCGGTGTAATCTTCGTTGATATCCCACTCGGTTGTCAGTGAAAGACCGCGAGCTTCATTTGATACGCCAGTTACCGCTTCAGTACCTGTGGCATTGTCATAAATATCGTAACCTTCAGGTGTTACATCAGTATTGCGTAGTGGTACGCCAACGCCATTCTCACCGCCGAAGTAACGCACTGAGCCCACTTCATCGATAAGCACGGTGTAAGGACGTAGACCGCCGTCACCATTGTTAGCGTCTGCTGTTAATACCATGCGGAAGTCATTTGACGGCTCCCACTTAAGTGATACACGACCAGAAACGTCTTCAGTCTCACCTACATCATATTCAGCGTTAGGTACGTTAATGAACTCACCAAGGCCATCGCGCTTGTTGAATGACAGGTTCATGTTAAACGCAACGGTTTCTGATAGGCCGTGGTTAACAAAAAGATCTGCTTTAACGCGACCACGGGTACCAAATTCTGTGTTGATTTTGGTCACATCGCCTTGATCAGGCTCTTTAGTGATGATGTTAATTGCACCACCAATTGAGTTACGACCATAAAGCGTACCCTGAGGACCACGAAGTACCTCAATACGCTCAATGTTGTTTAGGCTCCAGTTTTGGCCAACCTGACGGCCCAGATAAACGCCGTCTACATAGACACTCACACCCGGATCAGTTGTGATTAAGTGATCTTGAAGACCAATACCACGAATAAATGGGTTTACAGAAGATGTGTGACCTGCAGAGAAACCAGTAACGTTTAAGTTTGGAACGAATTTACCAACGTCTGTTAAGTCTGTAATACCTTGGTCTGCTAACTTGTCGCCGTCAAAGGCGCTAATAGCGATTGGAACTTCATAGATAACTTGAGGGCGTTTTGTTGCGGTAACGGTAATGGCTTCAAACTGTTGTTCTTCAGTTGCTTCGGCTTCTTGAGCAACGGCAATGTTTGAAAGAGCTGGAACGGTCATCGCTACTGCAAGTGCGACAGGTGAAAGCTTACTGGCGAGTGCCTTAGACACGTCAGTATTGGTTTTCATGGTATAACCCCTTTGCGTGAGTGTTAGGTGTAAAATTGTTTTTTTGGCCGCTTCAAGTTCTTCTTTGGAACTTTGAAAGACTAAACTCAACGAATTAAGAGGCGCACATAACCGTGTGCTTATACTGGATTACAGGCAATAAAAAAGTAAGTCGCAATAAAACATTACAAACTTACTTTCAATAAAACGCTGCTTTAAAAGTAGAAACTACTTTTCCAGTCCTCTGAAATTCAGTAGAAGAATTTAGGCTTGAAGACTGGAACGATATGTTACCGTTAGTTTGTGATCTTGCAAAGTAAAATATTACACTTTTACTAAAATAAGACTTCAAAATTAGACTAATTGGTTAGGTATCTCAATAACCACATCTTGTCGATAAAAAACTTAAAAACCTCTATTTATCATCAATATACGTAAAAACCACTAGACTACTCCCCAAGCCCAGTTCCAATAATTACAGCCCTGACCAAACGGACAAACTTTGAACAATAGTTCGCGCTATGTTTGAAAACTACTTTCGCAAACATCAATGAGCCACACTCGCAACATGCGATGAACGTTTTGGCGAGAACCTCGCCTTCTCTATTACACGCAAATCAATTTATCCTTCTCCCTACTTTCGCATTGGCTTACACCGCCAATATAAGACCAAAATCTTATCGTCGTTGTCGACAATCCAAGCTCACCAAGGTTGAAAATGACCGCAAATAGGCATATATTGTCGACATTAGTCATTTTAAGATTCTATACAGTGTTAGCAAAAAGCGAACAAGCCATCACCAACGCCGACCGCACGTTCTTTCAGTTAAGGAAGGATATTGTTGAAGGTGCGATTCCAGCAGGCAGCAAGCTTAGTGAAATGGAATTGTCGACAAAATATGAAGTGAGCCGTGCGGTCATTCGCGAAGCCATTAATCGCTTGGCGACTTGTCACCTTGTTGAACGGAAAGCTAATGTAGGCGCCCGCGTGGTAGCACTGTCACCTGAAGGCCTCATTCAGCTATATCAAGTACGCGAAGCGCTAGAAGGGATGGCCGCACGCTTAGCTGCTCGCTATATGAGCGATGACGAGATTGCTGACATGCAAGCATTGCTTGATAGCCACTTCGATAAAGTGAAAGATGGCCAAAGCTATTATCAAGAAGCTGGTGATGTAGACTTTCACTACAGAATTGTAACTGGCAGTAAAAACGATCATCTTATCAGCGTGCTTGTAGACGGGCTTTACCATCTTGTGCGTATGTACCGCGTACAGTTGGGGATGGCTGGCCCCCGCGTAAGCACAGCATTTGACGAGCACAGACACATTGTAAATGCCATTGCCAATCGCGACGAGGAACTGGCTGAAATGCTAATGCGTCGCCACATACTTTATTCAAAAAACAATATTGAGAAGAAGCTTAATAATGGCTAACACCAATAAGTCTTCTTCACACCTAATTCACCTCTACCCTACTTTCAAATAAGCGAGTGATTATCATGAGTGCAGGAAAGAAATTCAGAACAGCATTAGAGAACAACAAACCGCTCCAAATCGTGGGCACCATTAATGCCTACACCGCCATGATGGCGAAAGCTATTGGTCACCAAGCTATTTATCTATCAGGTGGCGGCGTAGCGAATGCGTCTTACGGCCTACCCGACTTAGGCATGACGTCACTAAATGATGTGATTGCAGACGTACAGAGAATCACCAGCGCATGTGACCTTCCGCTAATGGTAGACATCGACACGGGTTGGGGTGGTGCATTTAACATTGCCAAAACCATTCGTGACATGGAAAAAGCCGGTGCGGCGGCTGTGCACATGGAAGACCAGGTTGCACAAAAGCGCTGTGGCCACCGCCCTAACAAAGAAATTGTAAGCACTGAAGAAATGGTCGATCGCATTAAAGCAGCAGTAGATGCCAGAACTGACGCAGACTTTTTCATTATGGCGCGCACCGACGCGTTTGCTCAGGAAGGATTAGAGAAAGCTATTGAACGAGCTAAAGCCTACGTTGCAGCGGGCGCAGACGGTATTTTTGCCGAAGCAATACAAACCGAAGAGCACTACCGTGCATTTGCTGAAGCGTTAGACGTTCCGATCCTTGCCAATATCACTGAGTTCGGCAAAACCGAACTATGGAACAAAAAAGAGCTTGGTGAATGGGGGGCTGACATGGTGCTTTACCCACTAAGTGCGTTCCGTGCGATGAATAAAGCAGCAGAAATGGTGTACAAATCTATACTTGAAAATGGCGATCAAAAAGCCGTTGTCGACAGCATGCAAACACGCATGGAGCTTTACGATTATCTTGGCTACCACGAATACGAGCAAAAACTAGATGCCCTATTCGCAGAAGGTAAGAACTAACACGAATACGAAACAGCAGGAAGCGAGTGAGGTGCGAGGCACCATTGAAGCTGGAACGGTACACAGGGCGTTACCACGCCGTGAACCCATCCATGGGGGCTCCGTTTCGGCATCCATGCCTCAAAGGGGTAACGCCCTGTGCCCCGCCCCCACTCTCTCGGTGCCTCGCACCCCACTCGCCTGCTGAGTTCAATGTAATTTTTATTTCTAAATTTTAAAAAAAAGTACCTTACAAATTTTACAAGACCGGAGACAACAAGATGGCTAAACAGTTAAGTGGCGCGGGTTTACGCGGCCAAGTTGCAGGTAAAACAGCATTATCAACCGTAGGTAAATCAGGTTCTGGTTTAACCTATCGTGGTTACGACGTAAAAGACTTAGCGCAAAACTGTCAATTTGAAGAAGTGGCGTATCTTATTCTTAAGGGCAAGCTACCTAATCAGTCTGAGCTAGACGCTTATAAAGCAAAACTTCGCGGTATGCGCGGTCTTCCTACCGCGCTTAAAGAGGTGCTAGAGCGCATTCCTAAGAATGCTCACCCAATGGATGTACTTCGCACGGGTTGTTCAATGCTGGGTAACCTTGAAATGGAAACGAGCTTTGACCAGCAGCAAGACGTGACAGACCGTATGTTGGCATGCTTCCCAAGTATTATCTGCTACTGGTACCGCTTCTCGCACGACGGCGTGCGCGTAGATGTTGAAACCGATGACGATTCAATTGGTGGTCACTTCCTTCACATGCTTCACGGTGAAAAGCCACGTGAACTTCATGAACAAGTCATGCATGTATCACTCATTCTTTATGCAGAGCATGAATTTAACGCGTCTACCTTCACTGCACGTGTTTGTGCATCAACCTTATCTGATATGCATTCTTGTGTAACTGGTGCTATCGGTTCTCTGCGTGGTCCACTTCACGGTGGCGCTAACGAAGCTGCCATGGAAATGATTGAAGGCTTCACTTCACCTGATGATGCTGAAGAGAAGATGATGGGCATGCTTGAGCGCAAAGAGAAGATCATGGGCTTTGGCCACGCTATCTACTCTGAGTCTGATCCGCGTAATGAAATTATCAAGCAATGGTCTGAAAAACTGGCTGCTGATGTGGGTGACGACGTACTTTATCCTGTGTCTGTTCGCTGTGAAGAAGTGATGTGGCGCGAGAAGAAGCTTTTCTGTAACGCCGATTTCTTCCATGCCTCTGCGTATAACTTTATGGGTATCCCTACGCCATTGTTTACACCAATCTTCGTAATGTCTCGCCTAACTGGTTGGGCAGCACACGTTATGGAACAGCGCGCTGACAACCGTATTATTCGTCCGTCAGCAGAATATACAGGCGAAGAACTACGCCCAGTGCCAGCTATTAGCGAACGCGCGTAAGGCTGAGGTTAAGGTTTTATGAATATTGATTACCGTAAACCGCTTCCAAATGCGGGGATCGATTTTTTCGATACCCGTGAAGCGGTAGATGCTATTGAGCCTGGCGCCTACGCCAAGCTGCCTTACACGTCACGTGTACTGGCTGAAAACTTGGTGCGCAAATGCGCACCTGAGATGCTCACCGACTCGCTAAAACAGCTGATTTATCGCAAGCGCGACTTAGACTTTCCGTGGTTTCCGGCTCGCGTAGTGTGTCACGACATTTTGGGTCAAACGGCACTTGTCGACCTGGCTGGTCTTCGCGACGCTATTGCAGAAAAAGGTGGCGACCCGGCGAAGGTAAACCCCGTTGTTCCTACGCAGCTAATTGTGGATCACTCATTGGCTGTAGAGCATGCTGGTTTCGAAAAAGACGCGTTTGAAAAGAACCGTGCTATCGAAGACAGACGTAACGACGACCGTTTCCACTTCATAAACTGGACAAAAACCGCGTTTAAGAACGTGGATGTTATCCCTCCGGGTAACGGCATTATGCACCAAATTAACTTGGAGCGTATGTCACCGGTTATTCAAGCTCGTGACGGCGTTGCATTCCCTGATACGCTAGTGGGTACAGACAGCCATACGCCGCATGTTGATGCTCTTGGCGTTATTGCCGTAGGTGTGGGCGGTCTTGAAGCGGAAAGCGTAATGCTGGGCCGCGCGTCTTACATGCGTTTGCCCGACATTGTAGGTGTTGAACTTACCGGCAAACCACAGCCAGGTATTACGGCTACCGACATTGTATTAGCGCTTACTGAATTCTTGCGTAAAGAGCGCGTAGTCTCTGCTTATCTTGAATTCTATGGTGAAGGTGCATCGCACCTGACGCTGGGCGACCGTGCTACTATTTCGAACATGACACCGGAATATGGCGCCACTGCAGCCATGTTCTACATTGACCAGCAAACCATTGATTACTTGCGCTTAACAGGGCGTGAGGAAAAGCAAATTGCACTTGTTGAGCAATATGCCAAGCATACTGGCTTATGGGCTGATGACTTAGAAACCGCCGAGTACGAGCGGGTGCTTACATTCGACCTGTCTTCTGTTGGCCGTAACATGGCTGGCCCTTCTAACCCACACGCACGTTTACCTACCAGCGATTTAGAAAGTCGCGGTATAGCAGCGAAGTGGACCGAGGAGGAAGGCAAAATGCCTGATGGCGCGGTTATTATCGCGGCAATTACAAGCTGTACCAATACCTCTAACCCGCGTAACGTCATAGCGGCAGGCTTATTGGCACGCAACGCTAACGCGCGCGGTTTAACCCGAAAACCATGGGTAAAAAGCTCGCTAGCACCTGGTTCTAAGGCCGTTAAGCTGTATCTTGAAGAAGCCAACTTAATGAGCGAGTTGGAAGATTTAGGCTTTGGCGTGGTTGCCTTTGCGTGTACTACCTGTAACGGTATGAGCGGCGCGCTAGACCCTAAAATCCAGCAAGAAATTATCGACCGCGACCTTTATGCGACAGCGGTACTATCTGGTAACCGAAACTTCGACGGCCGTATTCACCCTTACGCGAAGCAAGCCTTTTTGGCATCGCCACCGCTAGTTGTTGCATATGCTATTGCCGGTACCATTCGCTTTGATATTGAAAAGGACGTATTGGGCACCGACAAAGACGGCAACCCGGTAACGCTTAAAGATATTTGGCCAAGCGATGAAGAAATTGACGCTATTGTAGCGAAATCGGTGAAGCCAGAGCACTTCAGAAAAGTGTACGAGCCAATGTTCGATTTAAGCGTGGACTACGGCAAAGACATTAACCCGCTTTATGACTGGCGTGAAATGAGTACCTATATTCGCCGCCCACCCTATTGGGAAGGCGCAATGGATGCCGAGCGCACCATGAAAGGTATGCGTCCGCTAGCCATTTTGGGAGATAACATCACCACCGATCACCTGTCTCCTTCTAATGCTATTTTGGCAAGTAGTGCAGCGGGTGAATATTTGGCGAAAATGGGTCTACCTGAAGAAGACTTTAACTCGTACGCCACACACCGTGGTGATCACTTAACCGCACAGCGCGCTACCCTAGCGAACCCGAAAGTGTTCAACGAGATGGTGCTTGAAAACGGTGAAGTAAAACAAGGTTCTCTGGCGCGTGTTGAGCCCGAAGGCAAAGTTATGCGCATGTGGGAAGCCATTGAAACCTACATGAACCGTAGACAACCGCTAATTATTGTTGCAGGCGCTGATTACGGTCAGGGCTCGTCACGAGACTGGGCAGCCAAAGGGGTGCGCCTTGCGGGTGTTGAAGTGATTGTTGCAGAAGGCTTTGAGCGTATTCACCGCACTAACCTAATTGGTATGGGCGTATTACCGCTTGAGTTCAAGCCTGGCACCACGCGTAAGACGTTAGAGTTAGACGGTACAGAAACCTACGACGTTAGCGGCGAACCGTCACCTGGCGCAACGCTTACGCTAATAGTAAACCGTAAAAACGGCGAGCAATTAGAAGTACCGGTAACCTGTCGCTTAGACACAGCAGAAGAAGTCTCTATTTACAGCGCAGGCGGGGTACTACAACGCTTCGCCAAAGACTTCTTGGAAGCTGAAGCTAGCTGATTGTGATAGGAAGACCTTTTAGTGGGAGGAGGTGAATCAGTTACGGGGCACGCCGTGAATACGTCCTTGTAGGCTCCCAACTCGCATCCTTGCGAGTTGAGGGCCCTGAAACTGACCCACCTCCCCCACTTAAGTTCGGCCAATATTGCATCAGTTTACTTAGCTGGGAGATAAGTTAGTCATAGGGCACGCCCTAAATACGTCCCTATAGGCTCCCAACTCGCATACTTGCGAGTTGAAGGCCCTGAAACTAATCCACCTCCTCCGTAGCTAGTATCAGCTAGTTTGGTTGGAAGCTGTTTGCGATTTGAAACCCTCCAGCCGCAAGGATGCAGCTGGCGAGCGCACACGGACTTGTTTACAGCGTGTTTCAAATCACGAACAACCTTACTTCTCTCTAAATAAAATGGTTTTTTAATTTAAGAGGGCGTTGAGGCACCGTTGAAACCTTCGGGGCGCATGGACGCGCCCCGAGAGCCTACATGGATGTATTTACGGCGTGTTTCAACGGTGCCTCAACGCCCTCATACCGAAGAAAGGAAAAAACATGACAAAGTATGCGCCACAACTTCGAGTACCGGCTACCTACATGCGTGGCGGTACCAGCAAGGGTGTGTTTTTCAATTTAACCGATTTGCCAGAAGCAGCGCAAAAGCCGGGACCGGCGCGCGATGCCCTGCTTCTGCGCGTTATCGGAAGCCCCGATCCATACGGTAAACAAACTGACGGTATGGGCGGCGCTACATCAAGTACCAGCAAAACCGTTATCTTAAGCAAAAGTGAACGTGAAGGTTACGATGTCGACTATCTGTTTGGGCAAGTTGCCATAGATAAGCCATTCGTAGACTGGAGCGGTAACTGCGGAAACCTAACGGCAGCCGTGGGCGCTTTTGCGATAACCAATGGACTGGTAGATAAAAGTAAAATTCCAGAAAACGGCATTGCCACCGTCAATATTTGGCAAGCCAATATCAACAAAGCCATTATCGCTAAGGTGCCAATGACCAATGGCGAAGTTCAAGAAACTGGCGACTTTGAACTGGACGGCGTCACCTTTCCTGCTGCAGAAGTAGAAGTGGCGTTCGTTGACCCAGCTGACGGTGAAGGGGCAATCTTCCCCACAGGACGTTTAGTCGACACGCTGGACGTCCCTGGCGTAGGCTCTCTTCAGGCGACTATGATAAACGCGGGTATTCCGACTATTTTTATCAATGCAGAGGATCTTGGCTACACAGGCACTGAGCTGCAGGATGACATTAACAGTGATTCAGAAGCACTTTCCAAGTTCGAAGCCATTCGTGCACACGGCGCGGTCCAAATGGGTTTAATTAACGATGTGGGCGAAGCGGCAAACAGACAGCACACGCCAAAGGTTGCGTTTGTCGCCCCTCCAAGAGGTTATAAAGCTTCAAGCGGCAAAGATATTTTAGGCTCAGATATCGATGTATTGGTTCGCGCGCTGTCTATGGGAAAACTTCATCACGCCATGATGGGCACAGCGGCGGTCGCTATTGCAGCAGCTGCTGCAATTCCAGGTACGCTGGTAAACATAGCAGCAGGCGGCAGTGACAGAGACTCAGTTACTTTTGGGCATCCATCAGGAACGCTAAGAGTAGGTGCTAAAGCGACGTTTGAAGATAACAAATGGCAAATTAAGCAAGCTGTAATGAGCCGAAGCGCCCGTATTTTGATGGAAGGTACGGTACGTGTTCCCGTTGAGCAAAGTTAATACAACACAATGTTATATAAGATAAAATTTATTTAGACATTAGTTTAAAAAGCCCTCTTGCCGAGGGCTTTTTCGTCTACAATTGGTTATTATCGACGCCTAAGTGCCGAGAGTAGATCACATGTATAAAGTTCTTGTAGTAGAAGACAGCCTTACTGTCCGAAAGATTGTAAACAAACTTATTGAGGATAATCCTCACTTTACGTGTGATCTGTGCGAAGATCTTGCGGAAGCTCAAAGTGCCCTTGAGAGTGAGACCGAATACTTGGCGGCCATCGTCGACTTAAATCTTCCCGATGCTCCCAATGGCGAAAGTGTAGAACTTGCACTTTCCTACAATGTTCCAACCATCGTTCTTACTGGAAATTTCGACGAATTTACCCGTGCCCAGCTACTTGATCAGGGCGTACTGGATTACATTACTAAAGAATCACGCTATTCATATCTTCAGGTGTCTAAGCTTGTAGATCGCTTAAGAAAGAACCTCACAACCAAAGTACTGGTAGTGGAAGATTCAAGAACCAGCCGAAATCACATTTGCTCATTACTTCGCAAATTCCAATTTCAAGTGCACGAAGCGAACGATGGTTTAGAAGCGTTGGAAGAGCTTGATAATCACCGCGATATAAAAATGGTTATTGCCGACCACCGTATGCCAAACATGGACGGTTATGAGCTGGTAAAAGCTATACGCCACGAAAAGCGCATGCAAGACTTGGTATTTATCGGTCTATCAGCAAACGGCGATAGCGTGTTAACGTCGAAATTCATTAAAAGCGGTGCCAATGACTTCCTGTCCAAACCCTTTTATCACGAAGAGTTCTACTGCAGAATTATGCAGAACCTTGAATCACAAGAAATGATTCAAACCATTAGAAATTCAGCGAACTTAGATCCGCTAACCAAAGTCTACAATCGTCGTTTTCTTTACGAAAAAGCAGAAGAGTTATTTGCAAATAAAGCATCGAGAAAGGATGTTATTGTGTCTATGATCGATGCTGATAACTTCAAAAGCGTAAACGATACATACGGCCATAAAACGGGTGACATGCTGTTGCAGGAATTTGCAGCGTTGCTTAAAGATTACTTCCCCGACGATCTTATTGTGCGATACGGTGGAGAAGAGTTTACCGTAGTATCGGTAAGGCCGCCCAAGGTTTACTTATCAGCGCTTTCAGCTTTTATGGATGCAGTGCGCTCTACTATATTTACCAACCACAAGTTCAATATTACCTGCAGCATTGGCGTATGTGCTGACGAACACCAATGCTTGGAATCACAATTGGAAGTGGCAGACGCGCGCTTATACAAAGCTAAGCACGCGGGAAAAAATCAGATCATTCTTCGAGACTCTGTGGCTACAGCTGCTCATGCGTGATAGGCGGTTTCTATAGCAGCCAGCTTGGTAACATATAACAAATAAAGATCAGCAAGCCGAAGTAGCCTATCAACACAGTGGCAATTGACTTATCAATAAGGAAATTGCCTTTGCTCGAATGGGGAGCCGAACACACGTTGCTTTCATCGCTAGGTGACAAGACAGAAAAGATGATAGCTGGTATTACTGTGCTTATGAATCCCGTCACATTCCACCAAAACCAAAATACCTCGTCTATAAAAAATGCAAATGACAAATTGGCGAATACACCACAAGCCAGCGCAATATTAACCTGAGTCGCACTAATCTTTTTCGACAACATGCCGAGTAAGAAAACAGCCAATACAGGCCCAAAAAAGACAGAACCCACCTTGTTTACCGCTTCTATTACTGTAGGTGCTATATCGCCTGCATTGAGTGAGAGCAGTAAAATGATCACGCCCCAGGCCAATCCGGCAAATTTAGCAGAATTCAGGTAGCCGTCAGGTTTTGTTCGCTTGCCAGTAAGTTTGAAATAGTCTTCAAGTGAAACTGCCGCAAGTGAATTGATTGCAGAGCTTAATGACGACATGGCTGCGGCAAGAATGGCGACGACAAGCAGGCCGATGAGCCCATGAGGTAAATAGTTAAGAATAAACACAGGCATAAGCCAGTCCGGGTTATCTTTAGGAATCTGAGATAGCAGGTTGGCGTCGTTAAACGCTAGCGTACCAACCACCAAGCCCGCCAGACAATATAGAAGTGTTATAGGGAACCTGAAAATGCCATTAGCTAACATCATCTTTTTAAGATCGCTTTCCGATTTCGCTGACAATGCCCGTTGCGCTTCAGATTGATCGCAACCGTAGTAAGAGGCATAGAGGATAATGCCACCTAGCACCATAGGAAAAAAGCCGAAGCCGTCGCCATCGAAGCCCAGAGATGAAAAGTTGAGAGTAGAAACTCGTTCGCTTGGAAGTAATTGTAGAAAAGATTCCCACCCGCCTAATGCACTAAGACCAAAAGCAATACAAATAGCCGTCCCCATGACGATAACCACCATTTGTACCGCATCGCCATATACAACAGCTTTCATTCCCCCTTGTAAGGAGTATAAAACGGTAATAACGCCAATGAGCAATATTGCCTGTGTAGAGGAAACCTGCATGGTTCCTTGTAAGATAATGGAAAGGGCGTACACCATTATGCCGGTGGCAAACGCTCTACTAAATTGAAAAACTATACTGATACAAATACGGGTAGAGGTAGAGAAACGCCGCTCAAGATAGTCATAAATACTTACCACACCGCTTCGGTATAATGTTGGCAGTACGGTGGTAATAAGTAAAAGCATGGCTAGCGGCACTGCTAGCTCATACGAGAGCCAAATTAGGCCTCCCCCCTCGCGAAACCCAACAAATGCAGGGGCGGAGATGAAACTGACCGCAGAGAGCTGGGTCGCCATAACTGAGAGTAACAGTGGTTTCCAGTTTAAGCTTCGGCCAGCTAAAAAATAGTCTTTCTTTGACTGCTGACCGCGCAGACTAAAGCCGATGATAAGTAAGGTGATGAGGTAAATAGCAATAACACTGTAATCAAGAATATCCATATAAACGCAAGGTTGTGCAACTGAATATCTACCTTTACATAAACTCGCTCTATTTGCATAAAAAATGTATAAAAAAGCAGCGCACAAAAATTGTGTACTTTACATCCAGGACTTTCTCGTCGACTCCACCTCGAATAACACACTATCTGCTAGTTTATTAACGTACTCTTCTGGCAGAAACGGAATGGTAACCGCCCCCGAGGCCAGTACAAACTTAATGGTGGCCAGCTTTTTCCGTTTCATAAACACGCTTTGCTTAACGATGACTTGTTGCGCTTTGTAGGGTTCAAAACACTGATAATCAACGCCTACTCTACCTCGTCTTATGTAAACGTACTTGTTGTCGAAAGCTATACCCCATCGCCACCATCTAAGCGTGAGTAACAGCGCTACCGCACTAAAGACAACGAGTGCACCAAGCATAATATCTAGATGGGATGACACAGCGCCAATAGTGAAAAAGGTAATAAAAGGCAACGTCCAGCCCGCAAGCAACCAAAAAGTAATAAATCGCTTACTAATGGTTTGATAATCTTGACCTCGCAGGTCACATCCTGGCATCACTTCTTGACTAAGCGCGAAGGCTTCATCTTCGGTAACCGATGGCACAATAAGTTTATTTGGCGACATCAGTTCTTGCACTTGCTGGCCAGCAGTAGAGTTCTGTTCAAAATACAAATTAACTCGCTTAAGGATTTTATCCAGCCAATCTTGCTTTGCAGTTATCATTTGAATGCGTGATGCGCGCATGCTGACTTCCAGCTTATTGAGCAAGCCGCTGCGACGAATATAGCGGTCCCCTGCTCTTGAAAGCGTGTAGCCGTAGAAAGTGAAAAGCGCGCCACCAACACTTAGCAGTGCCACCAATGCCATCAGCATCATAACAACCACAAAGGCATACAAACCAAATTGCCACCACGCTACCGTTTGTTCCCCGACTAACTGATTAAGCTGTAAGCCTTTATCGGCTAACCACTCTGATACAACCCCAAACACATCGTCATAAAAAGGCGCTGCGGCACCCAGTATGATCCAAACGCGATTGTTAGTGATGCCGTGAATAATAATGTCTTTTACGGAACGTCGATTCAGCACTTCTTCACTTGTATGGACGTTATCTGATGCTTTAGCCCCAATGCTTTGTGTTCGCAAAGACGAACTTTGTCCATCGGCCAATTCTCCATCACAGACGTCCTCGCTTGATAGCTCATCTCTTTCGCTCACTTCGTGGTGCGCTTTTTCATACAACACCTGCTTTTTCAGAGCTTCGGCGTAGGCTTCTGGCACCGCTACTATTTTGGCCTCTTCTTTACCACTTCCTGCCGTATCGAGTACCACTAACGCGTATCCAAAAGGACGATAATAAAAAGGGCGTTCAATCTTAACGTTTTGAATACGCCACAAAGGTAAGTTGGTATAGCGGCGCTGAAACACGCCATGATGAATCTCAACGTGCTGGTTGTGCACGCGAAACTTGTACATTAAGAAGCTTATTACGCCACTACCACTTGTAGATAAAAAAAGGATTCCGGCACCTATTAGCACTTCAGGCGACAGTAGGTTATCCCAGATATTGAACGATATGGCTAAGGCGGGAATGGTGTAAATAAGCACTTGAGCCGAGTTGGTAAAATTACGAATAGTAAAATACAAAATAGAAATCAGGGAGAGGCGCTGCCACTCATCACCCGTTTCTACTTTAAGTTTCGGTTCTTTCACTCCAGCACCTGGGCCATGGGACTCAAGCGCGGCATCTTCTTTCAGCTCTTTTGACTGATTCAGTGTAGGCGCTTGGTTTGAAGAGGTTTCAGATACCGTCATTAGCGTGCACCGATGTCTTTGTGAGCAAGTATGAACTCACGCAACTGCTCTGCCCTTTCAATGCTTAACCCTGGTATTTCAAAGGTATACATTTCCCCTCCGGCAGAAAAAACCTGTAGTGAAGCAAGGCCCGCCCATCTTTCCAGAGGCCCGCGATTAACTTCAACGTGCTGAACACGCAAAATGGGTTGGCACGAGAGCTTCCTAAAAATTAACCCAGACTGCTTGCTGATGTCTTGTTCGCGAATGGCGTAAAATATGCGTACATCAGCAAAGAAATGGTACAAGGCCCATACGCTGCCTAAAGCGACGATACCTGCAATAACATACGGATAAGCTTGCAGTAAACCGTCTGGCAATGACCAAAAACTTTGAAATCTTACCGCCGTTGCTATACCTATTAGCACTAGCGCTATCAATAAAATTGAGAACATATTTAGCGCGCGGTACTTTTTGGATATAGGCAATAACGTGAGCGTTTGAAGTGAAGGGATCTCATCAACGCTTAGCTGATTGTTTGAAAATACTGTCTCTTGTTGTGCGCTAATTGCCATCACATTAATTCCTTTTACCACTTATAAATTAAGAACAAGCTGCCGTTTTCCTTATTGAGGTAGGCTAGAAGACAACTCTGTTCCTAGAGATTACTCAAGCACCGGTTTCATAACAAAAAAGAGGGCAAGCCCTCTTTTTTACATTACCTATTGAAGAGCGCGTTACGCCAACTAGTCATCAACCTGCTGTTCATTCAGCCAATCGTGTAGTGCCTTCATGTCGTGCTGAACGGCCATTTGCAGCTCTTCCACCCAATCATGCACGTTCTCCCACCATGTTGGGTGGTCGCCCTGTTGAATTTGATTAGCAATACGCTGTACGCGAGCCAAACCAACAGAGCCAGCGGCTCCTTTAATTTTGTGAGCCTGTGAGCACACTTCTGACTTTTCGTCCGCACTTAAGCTTAGCTGCAGTATTTCCATGTATTCGGGCATTTTTTCTTGGAATACTTTAACGCTAGCACGCACCATTTCATCCCCTATGGTATCAACTAACATCTGTAATAAGTCCATATCTAAAATGTTACTTAATGTTTTGCTAGGTTCAGGGCGCTCTACTTCACCATCAATTTCTAGCGGCGCAGGCGGTGCATGGAACAGTTCGTTAAACACCTCAATAACGCGAGATTTTTTAATCGGCTTAGCAATAACGTCATCCATACCGTTTTCTAGGTATTCATCACGCTTTTTAATGACGTTTGCCGTTAGCGCCACGATAGGCGTTTGCATAACCAGATCTTCTTCAATAATCGTACTTGCCACATCGAACCCGGTCATGTCAGGCAATTGAATATCAAGCAAGATAAGGTCGTATTGGTTTTCCCTGACTTTATCTATGGCTTCTTGCCCCGTCATTGCTACATCGACTTTCTGGCCAAGCTTCTCGAGTAAGGCTTTGGCGACCATTACGTTCAATTCAATATCTTCTACTAACAAGATATTAAGCCCTGTCACTTGAAGCTGCGCCACTTTCATTGGGCTGTTAGAAATTTGAACTGGCAACACAATTTCAAAACGGGTGCCTTTACCCACTTTACTTGAAACGTGAATTTCACCTTTCATCAAGTCGACCATTTGCTTACAAATCGCCAACCCAATACCGGTACCTGTGGCCGATTGGTGGTCAGGGTGATCGACCTGATAATACATGGCAAAAATTTTATCAATTTCGCTTTCAGGAATACCCACACCTGTATCTTCAATCACGAACGTTACGTACGCCTTATCACCATCGGGTTTGGTCGATGAGACCGTGAGGCTCACGTGCCCTTTTTGTGTGAACTTCACTGCGTTAAACAAGATGTTCCACAATATCTGACGAAGGCGCGTACCATCTATTTCAACAAGGCGGGGAAGCGGCTCGTTAATTGTCGTTTTAAGCTCTAGCTGTTTGTCGGCAGCAAGCAGGCGAATAATGCTGCTAAGTTCTTCAGTAAAGTCTTTTAACGATATGGTTTTTAGACTCAGCTCAAGCTTATCTCTGTCTAACTTATCAAGGTCGATAATATCGTTAAAAATATTACCTAATGTTATAGCGCTGGCGTATATCGTACTTACCCAGTTAAATTGTTCTTCACTCAAGTCGGTATCACGCAGCATACGGCTTAAGCCCACGATTCCGTTTAGTGGTGTGCGTAGCTCGTGACTTATGGTTGCGATAAAGCGAGTTTTATCGGTACTGGCTTTTGCTGCAGCATTTTCAGCCTGCTTACGCTCAGTCATATCTCGACCGAACGACAATAAGCCAAGGCGATTACCGTCTTTATCGAAGAAAGGTACACGTTTCATTTCGAAGTAACGACGACGTCCATCAGCAAAGCGAAGCCACAACTCTTCTGTAATACTGGCGTTAGTCTCTAAGACTTCGTGATCACTCGCTACAATTTGACGGGCAAGCTCTTCCTCATATACGTCTTTTGGCGTTAAACCCAGCAACTCTTGCTCGGTTTTACCCGTCATCAGTTCCGCTATGCGGTTACAACCAGCAAACCGACCTTCTTCATTCCGGTAGTATATTAAGTCTGGCGAGGCATCGATGATTGAACGTAACAAGGTTGATAAGCGGCGTGCTTGTGCTTCCTGTTCAGATTTATCCTGAATCTCTTTTTCTAAATCTTTAAACAGCGCCTCACGCTCTTCTTGTGCTTGCTTACGCTGCTCTATCTCGTGGTTAAGCTGCCTGATGTTGCTTTGAAGTTCACGGTTAAGAAAGACATCTTCTTCTCGCAAGCTTTCTAACTGGCTGACAACTTCCTTTAAGTTAGTGCGTGAATTCTCTAATTGCTTTATTAACTCGCTAAAGAAATAAAGTACCCAAGGCGCAGACAGCATGGTCAGTACAACTGCACTGATAAAATCATCAGGCTGAACCTGGCTTCCCATGCTCACGCGTATTACGTATGAGCCGCCTAGCGTAAACACAAGTGAAAGAACAACAAACAATATGCTGAGCTTTAGAGTGCCAAAACGCTGAACAAATTGGGCAAAGCGAATTGCCCAAGAATCGTTTGGTGAATCTGAATGCATGTACGTCAAATTTAAGCTTATTTTGCGGTTATCCTATCAGGCTTTCACTGCTTCGGGAATGCGCTATGTCAATGCGAGATGCTATCGACCCGCTTAACGTCAGGATTTAAAGGGAGACTTTTCGGTAATTTCGTTAATGTACTTGGTATTCACCCACCCAACCTTGGTGTAGGAAACTTTTGCCCACTCTCCCCGTTTCTCTAAAACTTTTAACACCTCGCCTTTGTTTAATCCGTTCTCAACCACCCCAAATGAGACGTCGGGTCCTTTTCTCACATTCAATGCATTAGCACTTACGTTTGCCACCCGTTTCACCGGGCTTGCGAGATCTCGTTGTATTTGATCGTGGGCTTCTCGCTGCGAGCTCGATTCACTTGATTCTCTCGCCCATTTGTCGCTTTCACTTTGCAACACTAAAGCTTTGAATTTCTGGAGGGGAAAAGCAGGGCCAGGGTCAACCTTTCTCGCGGGGGCAATCTCTTCGTGCCCAACTACGGTAGAGATATCGTAGTAACTACACAGTGCTTTACAAATCGATAGTGTCCTTGCAATTTGTACCTCTGTATATTTGTGCCAGTAGCCAATCGATTGCTGGTTGACGTGTTGCGCAGCCAATACTTCATTCTCACCATAAACTTCGCCAAACCAACTTTCATAAGTACCGTCTCCTCTGGCTTTCAGCTGGCCAGCATTGTCTAGTTCAATGCCAATGGAATATTGGTTCAACCCACTGCGACCTTCATAGTGACTCTCTCCTGCATGCCACGCAATTTTATTAGTAGGTAACATTTGCACGATGTCACCGTTACGCCCGACGACAAAATGGGCTGACACGCCGCTGTCGGCATTGGTTAACACATTGACCGAGGAAGCAAGGCTACTACCAGCGGTAAAATGAATAACAATAGTATCGGGAGAGCCAGATTGAAAACGTCCAGGTGTATTAGGAGAAAGCCTGAAACTGATATTGTCGCCAGTTAAAATGTGATCATCTATGCTAAATGTAGGCGCTGGTGAAGCGTGTAGCGTATTCATACAATAATCCTTATTGTCTTAACGGCACGCCACTACAGTGAATTTTTATTCTTCGCCTTTCACACTAAGCGCACATTCAATTTACACACAGTTCTTTCTTTCAGCATCGTATATAACACTACGAGCCTTACCTGTGGTCAATTTTCAAACAATATAACAAACTACTTATATGAGTGGAACCATAGCTTTACAATTTAATAAAAATACACTACAAACCGCTATTGACAACATAAAACATCGAAATATAAGCATATTTATTCACTCAAACAATACAAATGATAACCAATATCATTTGATTGAAGCGAATTATCCACTTTTCAACATTGATAACATTTTTGTTACAAACATGAACATACAAGCATAAACATTTGATTATTATGAATTTAATTATATTTATACTAATTCACTATAAAGCTTATACTTTTAGCGTTTGATTTTAGTTTTTAATGTGGGTATTTTGTACGGCCCGCATCGCAATAATGCATAAAAATGCGGAAACGACTGGAATCCTCTAATAATAAAATAACGACAAGAAAGGCGCACGCCGCAAGCAATACCGCTCGCAGGCACAAAAGACGTCTAATAATGTTGTGATACGCAAACCTAGGCGCATCTACACGCAACGCATACCTTGCCCAGTCAAAAGGTTGAAGGAGTTAAGAGATGAGTTTATATAATCCCAATGATTCCCGGGACAACTGTGGGTTTGGCTTAATCGCTCACACTCATGGGGAAGCCAGTCATGAATTGGTAACTACTGCAATACACGGTCTTGACCGTATGCAGCATCGTGGCGGTATAGCCGCCGACGGGAAAACCGGTGACGGCTGTGGTTTATTACTACAGAAACCGGATGCGTTCTTCCATGCAATCGCCGAAGAAAATGGCTGGAAACTCAGCAAAAAATACGGCGTGGGCATGATTTTCTTAAGTCAGGACCCAGTACTTGCGCAAGCCGCGCGTGACGTACTCAATGAAGAACTAGAAAAAGAAACACTTTCAGTAGTGGGTTGGCGCGAAGTGCCTGTCGACCGCTCAGTACTGGGTGAACTAGCGCTAACGGGTGTTCCGCAAATCGAACAGGTATTTGTGAACGCGCCAGCAGGTTGGAGAAAACGCGACCTTGAGCGTCGTTTGTATATGATCCGCCGCCGCGCTGAAAAACGTCTTGAGAAAGATCCCGATTTTTACGTAGCTTGTTTGTCAGGCTTGGTAACGATCTACAAAGGCTTGGTAATGCCAAAAGACTTACCTGCCTTCTACCACGATCTTGCCGATGAGCGTATGCAAAGCGCAATTTGCGTTTTCCACCAACGCTTCTCAACAAATACACTACCACGCTGGCCTCTTGCTCAGCCTTTCCGCTTCCTTGCGCACAATGGTGAAATTAACACCATTAAAGGAAACCGCGACTGGGCCATGGCACGTGCTGCCAAATTCGCAACGCCACTTATTCCAGATCTAAAAGATGCAGCCCCTTTCGTTAATACTGAAGGATCAGACTCATCCTCGCTGGATAACATGCTGGAGCTATTCTTAGCCGGCGGTATGGATTTATTCCGTGCTATGCGGTTACTTGTTCCACCCGCCTATCAAAACAACAAAACCATGGACGATGACCTTCGTGCATTTTACGAGTTCAACTCTATGCACATGGAACCATGGGACGGCCCAGCGGGTATCGTTTTAACGAACGGTCGCCACGTAGCCTGTAACCTTGATAGAAACGGTCTACGTCCTGCGCGTTACGTTATTACTAAGAACGGTTTCATTACCCTAGCCTCAGAAGTAGGTATTTGGGATTACGAGCAAGCCGACGTCATTGAAAAAGGCCGTGTAGGCCCAGGTGAAATGCTTGCTGTAGACACATACACAGGCAAAATCTGGCGCTCTACTGAAATTGATGAAGACTTAAAAGCGCGTCACCCCTATAAAGAGTGGCTAGATAAGCATATTCGTCGACTTACACCAATTGAAAAGCTTGATGCGTCGTTAATTGGCAAGCGCGTGTTTGACGACGATGCCATGGCGGTGTACCACAAGCTACACGCCTACAGCTATGAAGAAATTCAACAAGTTGTAAAAGTACTCGCGAAAGACGGTCAAGAAGCCGTTGGTTCAATGGGTGATGACACGCCAATGGCGGTTATGTCATCGCGTCAGCGTACGGTTTACGACTATTTCCGTCAGCAATTCGCACAGGTTACTAACCCGCCTATTGACCCGCTACGTGAAAACCACGTTATGTCGTTGGCAACTTGTATTGGCCGCGAGCAAAACGTATTTAGCGAAACCTCAGGTTACGCTGACCGCGTATTGTTTGACTCGCCAGTGCTAATGTATACCGACCTTAAACAACTGCGCGAATTTAACCCAGACAACTACTACTCAGAAGTCGTCGAGCTTCAATATGCGCCGCAAGAAGGCTTGAAGAAAGCCATCGAGCGCGTGTGTAACGAAGTAGAAATGCTGGTTAAAAACAAGCGTGCTGCATTCGTTATTCTGTCTGACAGAAACATTAAGCAAAATCGCTTAGTTATCCCAGCAGCAATGGCGGTGGGTGCGGTACAGCGTCGCTTAGTTGAAAAGTCATTGCGCTGCGATGCTAACGTTGTTGTTGAGACAGCAAGTGCCCGCGATCCACACCATTTTGCGGTGTTGATTGGCTTAGGTGCCACTGCGGTTTACCCATTCCTTGCATATGAAACCATTGAGCAGCTTTGTGAAAAAGGCGAGTTGGATATTTCTCCTATGCAGGCCACGTTGAACTACCGTAAGGGTATCAACAAGGGCTTGTACAAGATCATGTCGAAAATGGGTATTAGCACTGTTGCTAGCTACCGTAGCTCTAAACTGTTTGAAGCAGTGGGTATTAACAACGAAGTGATGAAGTTATGCTTTAAAGGTGTGACCTCACGCATTCAAGGTGCGGGCTTCGATGATTTCCAGCAAGATCTTATCAACCTAAACCGTATTGCTTGGCTTAAGCGTAAATCTGTCGATCACGGCGGCTTGCTTAAATACGTGCACGGTGGCGAATATCACGCCTATAACCCAGACGTAGTCAGTACGCTTCAAAAGGCTGTGGTGTCTGGTAACTACGACGACTACCAGCAATATGCGAAGCTTGTTAACGAGCGTGCGCCTGCGCACATTCGCGATTTGCTAGCTATAAACCCTGATTGCGACCCTATTGATATTAGTGAAGTAGAAGCACCGGAAAACTTATTCCCACGCTTTGATACTGCGGCAATGTCAATTGGTGCACTAAGCCCGGAAGCGCACGAAGCGCTAGCGATTGCCATGAACCGCCTGGGCGGTCAGTCTAACTCTGGGGAAGGTGGCGAACACCCTTCTCGCTTTGGAACTGAAAAGAACTCTAAAATTAAGCAGGTGGCTTCAGGTCGCTTTGGTGTAACGCCTCACTATTTGGTTAACGCAAACGTTATTCAAATTAAAGTGGCGCAGGGTGCAAAACCGGGTGAAGGTGGCCAGCTTCCAGGCGATAAGGTAAATAAATACATCGCACAGCTACGTTTCTCTGTGCCGGGTGTAACCCTTATTTCACCACCTCCACACCACGATATTTACTCAATTGAAGATTTGGCACAGCTAATTTTCGATTTGAAACAGGTTAATCCAACGGCACTTATATCCGTGAAGCTAGTATCTGAGCCGGGTGTTGGCACCATTGCAACGGGTGTAGCGAAAGCCTATGCCGACCTTATCACCGTTTCAGGTTACGACGGCGGTACAGGTGCAAGCCCGCTAACATCAGTTAAATATGCGGGTAGTCCGTTCGAGCTTGGTTTATCTGAAACTCAGCAAGCGCTTATTGAAAACGGCTTACGTCATAAAGTACGCGTTCAAACCGACGGTGGTTTGAAAACAGGCTTAGACGTTGTAAAAGCCGGTATTTTAGGAGCTGAGAGCTTTGGTTTTGGTACAGGTCCAATGGTGGCTTTAGGCTGTAAATATCTACGTATTTGCCACTTGAACAACTGTGCGACCGGTGTTGCAACGCAGGATCAAAAACTGCGTGACGACCACTTCATTGGCTTACCTGATATGGTAATGAACTACTTCAAGTTTATTGCTCAAGAAGTGCGTGAAATCATGGCGTCTATGGGTATTGCTAAGTTCGACGACCTTGTTGGTCGCACAGAGCTACTTAAAGTTCTAGATGGCATTACCGCTAAGCAAAACCGTTTAGATTTGTCTCCGTTGCTAGCGCAGCCTAAAGCAGGCGACCATACGCGCTTATTCTGCTCACAAACGACCAACGCACCTATCGATAAAGGTGAATTGAACGCGCAGATGCTTAAAGACGGCCAGCAAGCGGTTGTTGACGGTAAATCTATTACCCTTAAATACCCAATCCGCAATACGGATCGTTCTGTCGGCGCATTGCTATCAGGTGAAATCGCTAAACACCACGGTAACCACGACTTTGAAGATACACCTATTAAAGTTGAACTAACTGGCACAGCAGGTCAGAGCTTCGGTGTGTGGAACGCTGGCGGCTTGCATATGCATCTTGAAGGCGATGCTAACGATTACGTGGGCAAAGGTATGACTGGCGGTAAGCTTGTTATCCACCCGCCGCGCGATATCTCGTATGACGCCCACGACAGTGCCATTATGGGTAACACCTGCCTTTACGGTGCAACAGGCGGTAAGCTGTTTGCTGCTGGCCGTGCAGGCGAGCGCTTTGGCGTACGTAACTCTGGCGCTATTGCGGTAGTTGAAGGCATTGGCGATAACGGCTGTGAGTATATGACAGGCGGTATCGTTGCTGTACTTGGTCCGGTTGGCGTTAACTTCGGTGCCGGTATGACAGGTGGTTTTGCTTATCTTATGGATGATGGCGACGACCTTGATAACCGCGTAAATGCCGAACTGGTCGATGTAATGCCAATTGAAGATAAAGCGATTCTTGCTGAGCACTTACGTGGCTTAATTAATCAGCATTACGAAGAAACTGGAAGCGAGCACTCGTTGTCGTTGCTTACAGATTTCGCCGCAACGCTGAAACGCTTCAAGCTTATTAAGCCAAAAACCAGTGATGTGAAAAACTTGCTTGGTCACATTAGTCGTTCAAGTGCTGAATTACGCATTCAGGCTCAGTAGGAGGATTTAGTTTATGGCAAAGAACGTATATCAATTTGTCGATGTTGAACGTATCGATCCGCCTAAAAAGCCGATCATGGTTCGTAAACAAGAGTTCGCGGAGATTTATCAGCCGCTGAGCCAATCTCAAACCGAAGGCCAAGCAGATCGCTGCTTGGACTGCGGTAACCCATACTGTGAATGGAAGTGCCCAGTGCACAACTACATTCCTCAGTGGTTAAGCTTGGCGAACGAAGGCCGCATTTTAGAAGCTGCGGAACTTTCTCACAAAACCAACAGCTTGCCTGAAGTATGCGGCCGCGTATGTCCTCAGGACAGACTGTGCGAAGGTGCATGTACGCTGAATGATGACTTTGGTGCAGTGACCATTGGTAGTATTGAAAAATACATTACCGATACAGCATTCAAAATGGGCTGGCGCCCAGATATGTCTGACGTAGTATGGACCGACAAGAAAGTGGCGATTGTAGGTGCTGGCCCTGCTGGTCTTGCATGTGCTGATATTCTGGTTCGTAACGGCGTTAAACCTGTTGTTTACGATAAATACGAAGAAATTGGTGGCCTACTTACATTTGGTATTCCGTCTTTTAAATTAGAGAAAGACGTGATTAAGCTTCGCCGCCAAATCTTTACCGAGATGGGTGTTGAATTCGTACTTAACACCGAAATTGGCAAAGACATTCAGTTCCAGGATTTGCTTGATAAATACGATGCCGTTTTCCTAGGCATGGGTACATACAAGTCGATGCAAGGTGGTTTTGATAACGAAGAAGTAGAAGGTGTTCACGAAGCACTACCTTTCCTTATCGCCAACACCAACCGCGTTATGGGTCTTGAAAAAGACCCTGCTGATTACATTGATATGAAAGGCAAGCGCGTAGTGGTATTAGGTGGTGGTGACACCACCATGGACTGTGTACGTACGTCAATTCGCCAAGGCGCGGCACAAGTAACTTGTGCATATCGTCGTGACGAAGAGAGCATGCCGGGCTCTCGCCGTGAGGTTGTGAACGCAAAAGAGGAAGGGGTTGAGTTTAAATTCAACCTTCAGCCGCTAGACATTGCAGTAGACGAAAACGGCAAAGCCTGTGGCGTTAAGCTGGTTAGAACCGAGATGGGGCCGCCAGATGCCAATGGTCGCCGCCGCCCTGTTGAAGTTGAGGGTTCAGAGCACATACTAGAAGCTGACGCGGTAATTATCGCCTTTGGCTTCCAGCCAAGCCCTGCACCATGGTTTGCTGACTTCGGCATTATGCTAGATGAAAAAGGTCGCGTACGCGCGCCATCTGCTGGCAAATTTGCTTACCAGACCTCTCACCCGCAAGTCTTTGCCGGTGGCGATATGGTACGTGGTAGCGACTTGGTTGTTACTGCTATCGACGAAGGCCGTAAAGCCGCTGAGGGCATTATGGATTACATCGGGGTTTAAATTTTCTTATACCTCCTTCCATTGAAAGATGGAAATTCTAATGCAAAAAGCTCGATAGCTCCGCTATCGAGCTTTTTTATGCACGCTTAGATAATACGGAAAACCCTAAAAGCATACGTTAATAGACCAAGGTTTAGTTGAAGCGCGAGGTTTACGACTCTACTATCGTAAAGGTAATTAAAAACATCGAACGTTGGATAAAGAATCTGTCTATGAAGCACTTAAACACGAAGAAACTTGTACTTTGTTTAGCTCTGGCATCGGCGATGAGCAATACCAGTTTTGCTGATACCATTGCTGTAGATTCTTCATTGAACACTCAAACTAAAAACCAAGCCGAGAAACATTCACCGGTTAAGTCAAGCGTTGTGTCTTGTCCTTCTGATTTTCAGCAGGTCAAAATTGCTGAAGATGCGAGGCAATGCCAAGCATTTGACAAGAACATGACAGCCGTGATGGTTTACCACTCTCCTCGTTCACCCAATGAAATGCTAAACGTTTATCAAACGGCACACCCCTCTTTAAAGGCCCATGCGCCAATTAGCGGTCGAACCTTGCTATCCTCTAACGATAAGGCGGTCAGGGTAATAATTAGCCCGGATAAAGCTGGCTCTCAAGTGGATATTCTCGTTACATCTACAAATAAATAATCCCTATTCACAGCAGTGCAACGAAGTTTGCTCATGTTGGCATCTGCTTTGCAATTTCATCAATAACTACTCCACTGCGGTGGTAGGTGTCATTTTTATGACGCTCATACTGTAAACCAAGCTCAAGCTTTTTCTGCAAAAAACGAATTTGCTGGCATTTGAGCGTTGCACGCCGTGGACTTTAACTATTGATATTTGCGAGGGTTACGATGGAATTGGCAATTATTCTAATGATGTTACTTATTGTCGTTGCACTAGGTGCCATAAAGTTGTCAGACGGTGGTGTCGCTTTTCCATTTAGGCGAAAGCCACAGCTATTCACGCCTGTTGAACATTCTTTTCTAAACCTGATTGAGCAGGCCATGGGAAGAGAGTTTCGCATCGTGTGCCGTGTACGCCTTAACGATTTGGTGGCAGTTCGCCAGTCTGCGAATAAAAAGACTGCAAGCCAAGCCATCAGCAGAGCTTCAAGCAGACAGCTTGACTTTGTATTAGTAGACAAACACGACATGAGCCCAGTGCTTGCTATCGATTTAGTTCATAGCCAAGGTAAAGAAGGCTATAAATCGCAAAAAGATTGGTTTGTATCTGGCGCACTCGATGCGGCCGGCCTTCCTCATGCACGAATTAAAGTAAAATCTGGCTACACGGTTGAGGATATCCGCGAATGTTTGGAAAACAAGCTTATTCCATATCGCCGTATACAGCAGAAAATGGCGCAGTTACCAACACATAACCCTGAACCTCCAAAGCGCCCAACTCGCCCAGTGCGTTCAAGCAGACCAGCCGCTGCTTAAAACATAGGCCCCACTTCCCCTAGCCTTTGTTGCTTTGCTATTTTCTTACTCTCAAATAGCGGTAACAAAGGCATTTTTCTGTCAGTTTGCCCGTTTTCCTTATACAATTAATCCATTCGTTAAACTCCCTTAACACCATCGGTATAGTTATGAAAAAAATTGGTATTTTAGGTGCAATGGATGAAGAAGTTGCGCTACTTAAAGCGTCACTTTGGAATGTTAAAGAAACCCAGTGGAAGCACCTGACATTTTACGAAGGCACACTTAACGACATAGAAGTGGTACTTGTAAAATGCGGTATTGGTAAAGTGGCAGCAGCAATTGCTACTACCGTACTTATTGAGCAGTACGCCCCCGATGCTGTTGTAAATACCGGTTCTGCCGGAGGTTTCGACAAGAACTTAAACATTGGTGATTTAGTGATCGCCAGCCACGTTATTCACCACGATGCCGATTTAACCCATTTTGGTTACAAGCTCGGTCAATGCGCAGGTATGCCTGAAGATTTTCGTTGCGATACAAGGTTAATGGAAGCCGCTCGTAGTGCCGCCACAGGCATAACGTCGCTACAGTCGACTACAGGATTAATCTGTACGGGCGATGCGTTTATCGGTAGCGACGAAGCGGTATCAGAATTGCGTAAAAATTTCCCAGATATGAAAGCGGTTGAGATGGAAGGTGCAGCTATAGGTCAGACTTGCCATATGCTCGACACGCCTTTCCTTGTCATTCGTTCATTGTCAGATATTGCAGGAAAAACGTCGTCAGTGAGCTTTAGAGAGTATTTAGATACTGCCGCTAAGCACTCAGCGCAACTTGTTATGGCAATGATTAAGGCCCTCGCAAAATAAGATGACAGAGGTAATTAGCGACCCGCAATACCAGTCGCTATTCGTACTTTGGCTGGCTATCGCTGTTGACGCGTTATGGCGCTGGCCCCAAAGTACTCATCCATTGACACTTATGCGCTACCTTGTTCAGCAAATGGGGCGCAAAGTAGTACCCTCTCGCGACTACGGTCGATCTCAACACTATATTTCAGGCTCGCTAGCCGCCTTAGTTCTTCTTACGCCATTGGTAATATGTGTTGCTATCTTAGTGTATATGGCTCAGTACCCCGTATTCTTTGAGGCAATTATGCTAGTCGCACTACTCGATTACGGTTACCAGCGTCAGCAATTTAAAAAAGTGTTAGCGAGTGTGGGCAGAAACAAAAAGTCTCTCGCCCGTGAAATGGTGCAGACCATTACCGCCAGACAATGTGACTCACTTACCGACATAGGTATTGCTAAGGCCGCGATAGAGTCGCTATGGCTTAAATTTCTTTATCTTTATTGCGGTGTCATTTTTTATTTTGTAGTGGCAGGCCCCATAGGCGCGCTCATTTATCGATTGCTTTTGCTTACATCTTGGCAGTGGCATTACCGAACCCCCGCAATGACTTTCTTTGCCAAACCTGTGCGCAAGCTAGTTTATTTACTTAATATTCCACCTGCGGTCATTGGCGGATTGATAACCCTGCTAGTCAGCCATCCTTTTAAGGGATTTCGCGCCATAAAACGCTCTCCGGTTAAAGATAAAACGTCACTGCTACTTGCCCTTATGGGTGGTGTACTTGATATAAAACTTGGCGGGCCAGCAATTTACGCGAACAAAAAAATTCGATACCCCCGTGTAGGTGGCGTTAACGAAGTAAAGTACTCTCACATGTTGGCGGCCAAAAATACCGTTACTCATGCCATGATTGCGGTCAGCGCCTTCGCATCGTTAGCAATGCTGATAATGGCGGTGGCTTAATGAAAACGGCAGTAATGATGAAGACCATATTTTTTGTAATTTTAAGCTATTTACCTCTTCTCACATTTGCTAACTCAGAATCAGATGCCGAGACAATACACTTAGCTAATTCAGATCAATTTGCTTCTGGCGATGTTGCACCAAGCTCGGAATCAAGCGCCTTATCAAATTCCGTCGAGCTAAAGATAGTCAGCCTTGCGCCCCACCTTACCGAATGGGCGTTTAGTTTGGGGTTAGGCGCTAACCTTGTTGGTGTAAGCGACTATAGTGACTACCCTGACGCCGCGAAAAACATTAAGCGCGTGGCGGATTTTCAAGGTGCAGATATTGCTGCAATTGTTGCTCTAGAACCCGATTTAATCTTGGCTTGGGAAGGAGGTAATAAGCCGCAAGATATTCATAAGCTTTCATCGATGGGGCTTAATGTATTTAGCAGTAAGATTGAGAGCATCACTGATATTGCCAGTGAAATAAAAAGGCTTGGCGCCCTTACTCACACGCAACAAAAGGCAACCCAGCTCAGTAATGACTTTCTCAACGAGTTAAGTCAACTTAGAAATAAATACGACAAAGCGCCGTTGATACCGGTATTTTACTACTCATGGGCGGCTCCCCTAATGACCATAGGGCCCGACGCGTGGGGTAATCAGCTATTGAATGTATGTGGAGCAGAAACTCTATTTGCAGACAGTCCGGTAGATTACCCTCAAGTGGCGGTTAAGGATGTACTTACTCGCCAACCTCATGCGTTCGTTGCGGCGTCTAAAAGTTCATATTCAGAGCTTGAAGTGTTTTGGCGCGACCATCGCGTTTTCCTCAAAGCCCCCCTAATCGTGGTGGATCCTGACGTTACCAGTCGCTTTTCATTGCGATTAATAAATGAACTAAAAGTGCTCTGTAAAGGTATTAAAGAAGGTGCATAAGCGCTATACTTTGCGCCTAGTTATATAGTTTTTCTGAGTGTAAATTACACTTAAATAAACCCGTCCATGGGCTAATGTTTGGTATAGTAAAGCAGGTCAATACTTCAATAAAAAGGTAAGAGCTTTTATTCATGCGGATTGTTGTTGCGGGTTTTCTTGTTGTTATCAGTGTTGCATTATTTGTGTCGCTTCAGTGCACAGCAAAAGCGACCGCGCAATCCTCTGTCGCCGCCTCTCCCTACCTAATTGAACGAGTAGCAAATAACGAGTGGTTACTTATTGACGTCCGCTCCCCGCAAGAGTTCGCCGATGGCCATATCCCTGGCGCGGTAAACATGCCCCACGAAAATATTAATGACTATTTGAGTGAGCTAGAAAACCACAAGAACAAACCCATTATTATTTACTGCCGCTCTGGCAGAAGAGCGAAACTGGCCATGAAAGTGCTAGAGGAAGCCGATTTTTCAGAAGTTATGCACTTAGAGGGCGATATGTTGGGCTGGAGTGCCGCAGGCATGACCGTAGACAGGATGTAGCGCCTCTATTCAGCCTTCCCTATTCGCATACCCTGCTCCAACATTCTTATTTGGGTTAGTGGTGTCATAAAGTTAGGTTGCAGGCTGACCACTGTGTGTAACTGAGCCCCTGTGATACACTCTTTTTATCCGACGATTGTATGAAACACCCATGAAAATAGATATTGCGACCCCGGCCATGTTATTTCCGGCAATTTCCCTATTGTTGCTAGCCTACACCAATCGCTTTTTGACGCTTGCTACCATCATTCGAAATTTCTCGAAGGAAGAAAGAGATGAAAATACTCAAGCACAAATCAAAAACCTTAGATTGCGCATTCAGTTGATTAAACGCATGCAAATAGCAGGTGTGGGTAGCTTTTTTCTATGCGTGGTGTCGATGTTGGCAATTTACCTTACCTATCAGCAGGTTGGCAATTGGGTATTCGCGGCAAGCTTGGTGTCTCTGCTTTACTCACTATGGATGTCGGTGAGAGAAATATTGATTTCCGTGGAAGCATTGGATGTACACCTTGACGGAATGAAGAACGCCTCGGGCAGAGACAAAGTATGAGAACTACCAATCATATGAATCATTTACTTCAAGACGAAATAAGCTACGAGCCACTGGCTCCGAAATATTTCGCTGGCGTTATTTCTCTTGGTAACTTCGTGCACGGTGACAACTACCTGACCGACGAACTGCTCGCTGATTATTTCGCGAAAAGTTTTGTCGACGACCTTAATGCTAGCTGGGTAGCATTATACAAAAACAAAGTAGTGGGCTTCAGACTGACCTTTGCCCATACTCAGTGGCAAACCGACGAGTGGTGTACACCTTCTCTTTGGCCGGTAAACGCGGACGCCGTGTGTTATTTCAAATGTAATACGGTAGACCCGGCTATGCAGGGTTGTGGAATTGGCAGCCGGTTGCTGAGTAAATCTATAGAATGCGCTCAGGCTCAAGGTGCCAAAGCAGGGTTGGCACATATTTGGTTGGCAAGCCCTGGCAACAGCGCATTTAAGTATTTCACTAAAAATGGGGGGCAGCTTATCAAGAAACACCCCAACAAATGGCGCTACGCATCTATTCACGAAGGCTACGATTGTCCTGTATGCGAGGGTTATTGCGAGTGTGAAGGTGCGGAAATGCTACTTCAATTTCAAGCCCCATAAGTACGACACTGTTAACAACGTTTTCATTCTATGACCTACGATCCTCTTATTTCACGCGGCGTTTCTTCAATGTTACCCGCGGCAAACAGCTACTGGCATGCCACGCATAAACCACCGACAATGCCGCCTTTAAACAAAAAGGTGAGCACCGAATACCTCGTTATCGGTGGTGGTTATACCGGTCTTTCAGCTGCCATCACACTTGCTCAAGCGAAACAAGACGTCACGCTACTTGATGCGAATTCACTGGGATTTGGCTGTGCGGGCCGCAACGGGGGCTTTATTCTATCTGGTAGCGGCCGATTGAGCTTAAGCGCCATAGAAGACAAGTGGGGTCGCGACGTCGCCAAAGCTATGCAGGGCGAGTTTGATGGCGCGGTACATCTGCTTAAACAACGTATTGTAGACTTTGATATGCAGGTCGATTTGGTAGAAGGCCCCTATTTAAAACTGGCTCATAACTCGAAGCAAGCCGAACTACTCTGTGCCAGTGCTAAGCATCTTAAGTCACACTTCAACGTACCGAGCTCTGCGCTTAGTGAAAAAGACCTTACTGCGCGCTTTGGGATTGAAGGGTCGTATGGTGGCGTTGAGCTAAAGGGTGCATGCTTACACCCATTAAAATTAGTAAGCGAATATGCAAGAGTAGCAAAGAAGCTTGGAGCAACGCTTTTTTATGACTCACCAGCCATTCGCATTGAAAAGCACAAGACCGGATATATCGTCGCAACACCAAGTGGGTCAGTTTTGGCCAAACACATACTCATTGCTACTAATGCTTATACTCCTAAGCGCTTTCATGCCAGTGTAGACAATAAGCAATTTCCTGTTCAGTCGAGTATTTTTGTTACTGCGCCATTGAGTAGCGAACAGCGCGCAAAGTCTGGCCTAACCACGCCAATGAGCTTTATGGATACACGGATGATGAAATACTACTACCGTGTTTTGCCAGATGGCAGATTATTATTCGGCGGTCGTGGTGCCGTAAAAGGTAAAGATGCAGATAACGCGTCAGAGAAACAGCGACTATACCGCGCTATGGTAAAAAGTTTCCCCTCACTTAGCGGTATAGCCATGGATTATTTTTGGAGTGGTTGGGTAAGTGTGTCGTTAGACAGTATGCCGCGGATCTTTATCGACAATGAGGTTAGCGGCAACAATTTAAAGCGCTCTAGCGGTAATATCGGTTACGCCATGGGGTATTGCGGTTCGGGCGTTTCTTTTGCCGCGTTTGCAGGGCAGCGACTTGCTCAACGTATGATGGGTAGCAATGACGTCGACTTATCGCTTCCCCTTTATCGTTCTCCTTTGAAAACCTACCCCTTTGCGCAAGCAAGAAGGCTGGCACTGCATGGCTTGTACCAATGGGCGAAAATAGCAGAACGCTAGTAATGGTTATAATTTACGATTCACCTTAATGTTAAGCATTGCATACTGTCTATAAATTAGGCTACTTTAGGTATCTATTCTTTGACGGAGTCACCTCATGTCATATATCGATGCCTTTGCTGTAGCCGTTCCCACTGAAAATAAAGCGTTATACATTGAGCACGCCAAACTCGCCGGCGATATTTTTAAAGAGTATGGTGCGACTAAAATACTTGAAGCTTGGGGTGACGATGTCCCTGAAGGGGAAGTCACGTCTTTCCCGATGGCTGTTAAAGCCAAAGAAAATGAAACCGTGGTGTTTTCCATTGCATTTTGGCCTTCAAAAGAAGTACGAGATACTGCATGGAAAAAGGTGATGGAAGATCCCAGAATGCAGGAAAACGAAAACCCCATGCCTTTCGACGGTAAGCGCCTTATTTATGGGGGCTTCGCTCCTATTCTTGAATTATAAAGGTACAGCTCTTCGCTATTTCATATCGTCTATTTTCGCTAACGCCGACGGCAAGTCGGCGGCTAACTTCTTGTACCGGCGGTATACGATAAAAACGACCACACTGTTTATCAAAAGCTGTGTTCCCCACAGCGTGAAGGCGTCAAACATCAGTACATTAAAGACGGCGAGTGCCAGCAGTCCACACCACAAAGCCAAGCATCCATAGAGGCTAATTTTCCAGTAATGTAATTGTTGTTTTAATTGGTTTTGTTTAAACGCCAACATTGACTGAACGTCTAACGTCTGGACCTTCCACTGTTTTTGCCTTACCCAATATCCCCATGCCCCGAAGGCGGCGGGAATAGGTGTAAGTACCATGAAAAGCAAAAATTGATATGTGCTAAGTGGCTCGAACAACACCAAAGTTAAACACCACACGGAAACCGCTAGCCCGAGCACCAAATCAACGGCACCTTTTAGTTTAAGTTTAAATCTTGCGCTCTTGGTTTCTTTAATCAGGGCACCTGTATCCACTGAAGGGGTTGCATCCTTGTAGGCACTTTGCCACTGAGTGAGTTGCTTATCTAGTTCGCTCATCTGCGAGCCGTCGTCGCTTATGGCTGTTTTATGATTGCTCATGGCTGTTGCTCCATTATCTGCGTTAGCTGTTGGCGGGCGCGGCTTACTCGCTTAGCGACGGCAGTCTCTTTGATACCTAACATATTAGCTATTTCCAGCTGACTGAAACCTTCTAAAAGCAATGCCAGTACCTGTCTGTACTTTATTTCTAGCTGACGTAAGCCTGTCATGAGATCCATCGCATTCTCTTGTAACGTGGCATCCCGAGATGAGCTGGCGCTGGTTGTGTGAGAAGAATCAAACTCGCCGTCATGGGTAAACTCTTGACGCCGCTGCTCTTTAATCACGTGATCAACCGCCTTGTTATGCGCGACTTTAGCAACAAACGTTTTCACACTTGCCTCACCGCGAAAGCCACTATCACTGTCTTTTGAGGCTCCTTCAAAAGCGCGCCAAACCGCCAGTGACATTTCTTGTATCAGCTCATCTTGAAGTGATTTATTAGCCTCAAATGTTGCCGCAATACGCGCCATGAGCGGCGCGTATTCACTAAGCAGTTTTTCTATTTGAATGGTTTCTTTCACTGCATTTCCATTTTTATTATTTTTTAATTCCACGCTTTAAGTGAGCAGTTGAATTACGCTTCCTAGCTGATTAGCGAAATAAGCGCTGGTAAGCAACAAAGCACATACATGAAACAATAGGGCCAAACACTAATCCCGACAATGCGAAAGTATAGGGCGCAAGTGCAACTGTTAAGAAAATCAGGGCACCTATTATCAACATCGGCTTATAAGCGCCCACTACTGCAGCAATACTATTTGTAAAAGATGCTGGGATTGAGCGATGTTTTAAAATAAGCAACATAGGTACAAATAAAAGCAGTAAGTTTATTGGTGTTGCCGAGCCCATCATTAGCCCGACCTTCCAAGCGGGTACATCTACTACAACACCATTTGCTAACGCCGCCACTGAATCTGCGCCCATTAACATAGCGCCAATTTGAAATTGGATCCACGCGATTACTGGCCCGGTCAAACTCCACAAAGCGACATTTATCCATGAGCGCAGGGTTCCGCCCGACAATCTCAGCTTGTTATTCTCTGCTAAGTTGGCAATGGCCAACCACATTACGGTAGCCAGAAGCGGACCTACCCATTTCGATATGCCTAGGCCAATTGGCCCTGCTAACGCTTGAATGAGCCCCGCGGCAAATAAGGTAATAAAAGAAAGCCCCAATAATTTAAAAGGCGCTTTTACAAAAAGCTGCCAACCCTCTTTCAGCCATGTGAACGCTTCCTTCGCAGGAAGACTCTTGTTAGCTTGATGGTATGTTGCACTAGTTGAAGTTACCGTTGTCATGATTTTATCCTTTGCATTGCGTAAGCGTTAGTATTGAGTTTCACTGTTGTTTCATCCCAGCCTGCTACGCGTTAACTGCTTATCGTACAGTTGGGTTCATTGATTGATTTTTCCCCTATAGACGATAGCGATTGCAAAAACCTGACAAACTTTTTCAAAAAAAAGTAAGAAAAATAAAAAAACTTTTAGCGACAATTACTTATAAACGTTAAAGCCAATATCCCCACTGTTAAATTGGCTTGAAGCTCAACGTTGTATGAGTAATTAGGGCCTTCTAAAAAAATAATCCCCCTACTTTCCTCTAGTACTTATATTTCAGGCAAAAAAAAGCCCGCTTAACTAAGCGGGCTTTCAAAAACTATCAGAAAAACATTAGGCTAGTGTAATACGCGCAAACTTGCGTTTACCCACCTGATACACGTTTTCACCTTTTTCGGTGATTACTAAGCGGGTGTCTTCCACTTTATCGCCGTTAATTTTAACTGCGCCTTGCTTAATCATGCGCATAGCATCTGAAGTCGAACCTACAAGGTTAGCTTCTTTCAACAAGTTACCAATGGCAATACCGTCATCGCTTAATGCAATTTCAAGCTCAGGCATGTCGTCAGGAATAGCATTTTTCTGGAAACGTTGAATAAAGTCCTGATGCGCACCTTCTGCCGCTGCGTCGTCATGGAAGCGTGCAATAATTTCTTTCGCCAGCATGATTTTGATATCACGTGGGTTTTCACCGTTTGCAACGCGAGTTTTAAGCTCAGCAATTTCTTCTAGCGGACGGAAACTTAGAAGATCATAGTAACGCCACATCAAATCGTCAGAAATAGACATCACTTTACCAAACATGTCGTTTGGCGCGTCTGTAATACCAATGTAGTTGTTCAAAGACTTAGACATCTTCTGAACACCATCTAGACCTTCAAGAAGCGGTACCATCACAATAGACTGTTGAGTGAGTCCTTGCTCTTTTTGAAGCTCACGACCCATTAGTAAGTTAAAGCGCTGGTCTGTACCACCTAATTCAACATCAGATTTAAGCGCTACCGAGTCCCAACCTTGCACCAACGGGTACAGGAACTCATGAATAGCAATTGGCTGACCGTTGTTATAACGCTTTTTAAAGTCATCACGCTCTAGCATACGAGCAACCGTCTGACTTGCAGCAAGTTTGATCATGCCCGCCGCACCAAGGTCGTCCATCCACTCAGAGTTAAAACGTATTTCCGTTTTATCTTCGTCAAGGATCTTGAACACCTGTTCCTGATACGTTTTTGCGTTCTCTAATACCTGTTCTTTACTTAAAGGCTTGCGTGTTACATTTTTACCTGTAGGATCGCCAATTAGGCCAGTAAAATCGCCAATAAGAAAAACAACTTTGTGGCCTAGTTGCTGAAATGTACGCAACTTGTTGATCAACACAGTGTGACCAAGATGCAGATCAGGCGCAGTTGGATCAAAACCCGCTTTGATAGTAAGGGTTTTGCCGGATTTTAGTTTTTCAATTAAATCCTCTTCGGGGAGTATTTCATCAACGCCCCGTTTAATCTCAGCTAGCGCTGTTTGCCAATCTTTCATTTGTACGTCACACTCTTAAAAAAACTGTATATTCAATATTGGCGGGCATTTTACGCGTACAACGGAACCATTAAAAGGTTTGCGCGTCAAAAAACGGATTACAAACAGTCATGTTGTTAAACCCAACAGCTTTTAACGTGAATTCAGAGTACTGAATTAACGTGGACTCAAGAGATAATCTCGACGATAAGAGCTATTGGGTGTAACAATTTGCGCTAACAATATAATGAGAAAAGTTGCATTTTCGAGCAACGTATGTGAAATAGTGTTGTGCACATAACATTTCTCAGGTGGGCAGTAGTATGAGAAAGAAATTAGACGCTTCTAAAGCGCTCAATTTATTTAAAAAATTACCGAAACAGCACAGAACTGGGTTAGCAGTAGCTAGCTTATTTCTGGGTGGGCTTATTCTTTTTCCAAGTGAACCAGTAGAAGCCAGTCGCCATCAAGAAGCACACATTCTGGATGCGGGTGTCCGCTATCCGGTGGAGCTTCATATTGCACCGTCAACCAACGTATTTTCTGGCGAAGAGGAATCTTCATGGCAGACGTACAAGGTGCGCAGTGGCGATACATTAGCAAAACTATTTAAGCGTGCTGGCTTCACGTCGCGTGACGTATATAACGTAACGCAGGCAGGTGAGCTTACGAAAACGCTGGTTACTTTATTGCCTGGTGATGAACTTTCGTTTAAAGCAAATAAAGACGGCAGCTTTGGCGAGTTGAAGTACAAATTATCTTCGACTGAAACCCTGTTTGTACGTCCAGAATCGTCGGATGAGAACAGCGCCTTAACCGCTGAGCTTGAAAAGCGAGATGTAGACATTCGCTATAACTTCGCCCAAGGTGAAATTCACTCAAGCTTTTGGAATGCCGCCAGTGAAGCAGGTTTAACCAGCAATCAAATTATGAATTTAGCTGGCATTTTCGGCTGGGATATCGACTTCGCTATTGAGATCCGATCTGGCGATACGTTTAACGTAGTATTCGAAGAGCAGTACATTGATGGTGAATTTGTCGGTTACGGCGACATCGTAGCAGCGGAATTTACTAACCAAGGCGAGCATTTTAGCGCTATTCTTCACGAAGATGGCACATACTACACGCCTGAAGGGCGCAGTATGCGTAAGAGCTTCCTGCGTGCGCCAGTGAATTTTAGATATGTAAGCTCTAACTTCACAAAAGCTCGCTTCCACCCAGTGCAAAAGCGTTGGAAAGCGCACCGCGGTACAGATTACGTTGCTGCGGTTGGTACGCCAGTTATGGCTGCGGGTGACGGTAAAGTAATTAAAGCGGGATACGATAAATATAACGGTCACCATGTTTTCATTCAGCATGGCGAGAAATACACGACCAAATATCTTCACTTTAAGAAGCGTGCAGTGAAAGTGGGAGATACGGTTAAGCAAGGCCAAACCGTGGGCTATTTAGGTAGTTCAGGTATGGTTACTGGCGCCCATCTTCACTATGAGTTTTTAGTGGATGGTGTTCACCGAAATCCACGTACGGTAGAACTACCGAAGGCGCTTCCTATTGCTAAGGAAGAGAAAGAAAGATTTATGGAAATTGCCGCAATACGCCAAGAGCAGCTAGATAATAACAAGCGCATTATGCTTGCGATGCAATAGCGACAACTAGATGGCAAAATACATTGGCCTGATGTCAGGTACTAGCATGGACGGCGTCGACGCCGTCCTATGCGATATTTCACATACGTCTTGTACTACCCTCGCCGCCCATTCAATTCCTTATTCTGCCGAATTACTTACTGCACTCAATGCACTATGTAGTGAAGGTCCTGATGAACTTAATAGTTTGGCCATCGCTGATAGACTGGTTGCTGAAACCTTTGCAAAGGTCACCTTAGCGCTGCTTGAGAAAAACAACCTATGTCCCTCGGACATTACGGCTATTGGCTCGCACGGCCAAACCGTGCGTCACCACCCGAATTCCGATGTATTGTCAGCACACTTTGCAGAATCATCCATACGCGGCTTCACCTGTCAGATAGGCGATCCTAATACCATCGCCGTTCTTACCGGCATTGATGTTATTGCCGACTTTAGGCGCAAAGATATTGCCCTTGGTGGTCAGGGTGCTCCCTTAGTTCCCGCTTTTCACAATGCAGTATTTGCCAGTGATGATAAACACCGAGCACTCGTTAACATTGGCGGTATAGCAAACGTTTCACTGCTTGCGCCAAAACAAGATGCTTCGCCACCTAAAGGGTTTGATACCGGACCAGGTAACACCTTGATGGATCAGTGGATAAGCCTTCATTTAAATAAAAGCTTTGATAAAGACGGTGCATGGGCGGCGTCAGGTCAGTGTCACTCAGGTCTGTTAGACAGGCTCTTACTGGATGATTACTTCGCTTTGCCTGCACCCAAAAGTACTGGCAGAGAGTATTTCAATATTAATTGGTTAAGCAATGCGCTCGCCGATTACTTCCCTTCTAGTGCAGAGCTGCAAAGCGAAGAAAAGAACAATAATTTAGCCCCTAAAGACGTGCAAGCAACCTTACTTTCGCTAACAGGTAGCACTATCGCTCAGGAAATTGTGAAGCATTTACCTAAAACGAATAGAGAAGGCGCAAAAAGCGAAGTTATAGTGTGTGGCGGTGGCGCATTCAACAAAGCATTAATGCGTAACCTGAGCAATGCATTAAGCGATTATGTAGTAACAGACAGCCATGCTCTGGGCATCCATCCACAGCATGTTGAAGGCGCAGCATTTGCGTGGTTTGCACATGCGTATATGAATGATATTCCAGGCAATGTGCCTGAAGTCACAGGGGCTTCGAAAGCCACAGTACTCGGAGCGTTATATAAAAAAGCATAAAAAGGGCGAAAATACATCGCCCTCAAACGCTTTTTTGGCTCAGTCTATAAATGCCACTTCACCACTTTAACTTGCTGAAACAAACATATTCGCCATAACCAATACCAACGCGTACCCCACACTATAGGCGGCAAGAAGAAGCAACACGAATTTGCCGTATTTGGCAAACGTCAGGCCCTTTACCTTACTCATGGTAACTATGCCTGCTGACGAGCCGATAATAAGTAACGAGCCACCTACACCTACTGCATACGTGAACGCCATCCACTCGGCTGTCGACATGGCAATGTCCGCTTTTAACAACGCAGCAGTTAACGGCACATTGTCTATCATGGAAGACAGGACACCCATCACAAAGTTGGCGCCTGTTGAAGGCATTACGCTGTATACATGCAACAGGGCGCCCAACGCGTCGATATGGTCAAGCATACCAACCAACAACAATACACCAAGGAAAAACAGAAGCGTGTCGAATTCTATTAGGCGAATATAGTCCAAGATAGGATCGTCATACTCTTCTTCGCCCATAAAGGTTGCGACTAAGAACATAACCGCCATACCCGCTAAAAACGACAGCATAGGTGGGATGGCAAAAAGTACATTGGCAATTAACGTCAGCACAATGGTAGATAAAAATATTCCAGCAATAACGTAATCAACTCGCCTTAGTTCATGGCGTGTCTTTTTAATTTTTACCGTACCATTCATACCTATACTCAACAGTAATGCTAAGAATAGTACTGCGGTAAGCGAAGGAATAATCAGCAAGAGCAGCTGAGTTATAGTGACCTTTTCATCTAAGAAAATCATCAGCGTGGTCACATCGCCGGTAATCAAAGAGACGCCCCCAGAGTTCACAGCAAACACCACCAGCACTGCAAATCGCATAGTTTGATTGAAGGGCAAGCCCAAGGATAAAACCATGGCAATAGACACCAAGGTCGCTGTGATGTTGTCAGCTAATGAGGAGAAGCAAAAACTAAAAATAGCGGTAAAGAAAATGAGTTTTTTGAGGGTTAGTTTTTGCGGCATGATAATGTTTAACATGTTTTCAATCATACCTTTGCGGTTAAGGTAAGCAACGAAAGTCATTGCCGCCACAAGGAATAACCAGAGGGTGGATATTTCGCTTATGTTTTCTATGAGGTGTTCATTAAGCTCTGCTAGGTGAGGGCCCCTATTCGCATCTATGAAAAGAAGGATCCATGCGAATGTTCCGAAAAATAATGTGGTTTTGGCTTTATTCACGTGTAGCACTTCTTCAAATACCACACCCAATAATGCCATTACCGCTATGCCAATGAGCACATAGTCCAGCATACGTTTTACTCCCAAATTGTCAGGGGTGAATTATACGATTGCTGTTCATGCATTAGCAGGTGTTCTGCGCCATAAAAGGGGATAAATCAGTTATATTCAACATGTACTAAACTGATGAAAATAAAGTGAAAAAAAGCTGTTAATAAATTGAGTGGATTTTTTAAGAGATGGGAGATTTCCTGTACTTGTAACTAGTGCTCTTAAAAAATAAAAAAGGGCCAATAATATCATTATTGGCCCTTAGAAATTACATCTAAAAGCTATTTAGCTATTCCCATTTCCATTTCTTTAAGCGTTTCAGTGCCTGTTCCTAAAGGGGATTTAACACTGCTCTTTTTAGCGCGCATATCGAAATAGCCGTAGCCACCTACAAGCAAGAAGCAAATGGCTGGAACAATATAAGAGACAACTACACCTGCGCTATCAATAATGGCGGCTTGGAACAGCGGCATAATGGCTCCACCAAGAATTGCCATCACAAGGCCTGCTGCGCCTAGTTTGGTGTCATCTCCCAGTCCTTCCAGCGCTATGCCGTAAATCGTTGGAAACATTAGCGACAAACATGCAGAGATAGATACCAATGCTATCACCCCTGCTAAATTAGGTGACTGTGTCATAAAGATACATAGCGCCATGGCAATCAGTGACATGATCATTAGCAGTCTAGCTGGATAGAGGTACTGCATAACCCACGTCATCACGAAGCGAGAAATTAGAAATACAATCATGCTGTATTGTAAAATTTCACCACCACTCACTTCGTTGCCACCTGTCGCTTTCATTGCATATTGGATGGTGAAGGTCCACACGCACGTTTGTGCTCCGACATTAAAAAACTGAGCCAATACGCCAAACCGATAATGCCTGTTGGCAACCAAGCGCTTAAGCGATGCGCCCAACTTTACGTCTTCCACACTAGACTCAACCGATTCTTGAATTGGCGCTTTAATTAGGAAGATTGCAACCCAAACCAAAACTAGTACACACGCCATACCTACATAAGGAAGCATTACCGCATCAAGCTCAGCCCCTATCACGTTTTTAAGCTCGCTTACCGACATGGCGGCACGCTCTTGTGCAGATGCCTGATTCAGGTTTGGCAATATAAGCGTTGCGGCCAAAAACACACCTAAATTAGTACCAACAGGATTAAATGCTTGAGCTAGATTTAAACGGCGTGTCGCGCTTTTTTGATTTCCCATCGCCATGACGTAAGGGTTCGCCGACGTTTCAAGAATGGATAAACCACCGGCTAGTACAAAGAGTGCCGCAAGGAAAAAGCCGTAAGTCATGGTTTGGCTTGCAGGGTAAAATAAGAATGCCCCCGCAGCCGCGCAGCCCAGTCCGGTTAATACACCTGTTTTATAAGAAAAGCGCTTATTTATAAAAGCAGCAGGAATGGCTAAGCAAAAATACGCGCCATAGTAGGCAAATTGAACCAGTGCCGATTGCAAAGATGACATGGTAAATATTTTACTAAAAACTTTAACCAAGGGATCTGTCATATTGGCAGCCACACCCCATGCAGCAAAGCAAATCGTTAACAATACAAAGGGAATCAGTGTGTCTTTGGAAACCAAAGGGGCGTTGTTTTTCATAAGAACGGCCTTTCGCTTGTAAATAATTAGTTAACCAATTTAAGCATTGCTCATTTTCCCTGTCAATAAATCAATTTAATTTACTTAATTCAAAATATGCTAAAATTTATACTTTATGTTTAGACGCTCATTAACACATCGCTAAAGGGTTTTCCTTGCAGGTCTGCGCGTGAGTAATAAAATCGCTAATAGTCAATAAGATAGGAACGCAAACAAGGTTAACTCAAAGCTTTTTCAATCTCTTATATTCTTCGGATCTCACCCTTATCTCATTAACCAAAAACCTACAAGTTGCAAAATATTATTAAATAAACAAGGTTGATTTAATTTACAAGGTTCGTTAGATTTCGTTCAAAACAATCGTATGTTAACGCCTTGTAACGTGTTCCACACACTGATTTATCAAGCATCAACAAGGGGCTAGCAACAAACGCGCAGATGATATCAGTCCCCCGTTAAAGACAAATGGAGACTGATAAGCATTTTTTATTGAGAGAAGAACGATGAAAACAACTAACGCCGCACGCTATTTCACTGGATGTAAGAAAAGCTTACATACAGCGCTCTTAGTTAGCCCCTTCCTTTTTGCCTCCACTGTGTCGGCATCACAAGGTAAGTTACAAGACGCGTTCGACTTTCAAGCAAGTTATACGGGTGAGTCAGCCACCAATGTTAGCGGTGGCGAGCGCAGAGGCAGTGCCTATGCTGGTCAGCTCTTTGTTGGTGGAGAATTAGATTTAGATTCGTTGGCAGGCTGGGATGACACTAAAATCCATATTGCTATGACAAACCGACACGGCAAGAACTTAGCCGAGCACTACATTGGAAACAGCACTTCTGTACAAGAGATCTTTGGTGGTCAAAATACTCGTCTTGCACGGTTTACGATTTCTTCCTCGTTTTTAGATGGTGATTTAGAACTTGAAGGTGGCCGTACGGTAGCGAATATCAGCTTTTTAGGCTCTGAGCTTTGTCAGTACTTTCAAACCAATGCTGCTTGTGGAAATCCAACCTTTGTATTTAGAACCAGTAACTTTACTTGGTGGCCGGTTTCAAGCTGGGGCGGCCATGCAAAATACTGGCTTTCACCAAAAACATACTTCCATACCGGCGTCTACGAAGATAACACCAGTCATCAAGACTTGGGCGATCACGGCTTCGATTGGGCAACTAATGAGGCTACAGGTGTTGTTGTCCCCTTCACTCTGGGATATCAAACCACGTGGGACAATGACGAATTACCGAGACGTTACGAGATTGGCGGTTGGTACGATGGCGCAGACTACACCGACCCAGTCTTTGATGATGAAGGCAACTATGCGGCGCAGTCAGGTAATGATTACGCAGTTAGAAACGGTCGCTCGGGTATATTTGCACATTTTGAACAAACCGTTACCCGCCCTAACCCGCTAACGAAAGAAGGGTTAACCCTATTCGGTGCAGTGCTAGGTGGTACATCGGGTGAGCTGATTGAAGACTACTATATAAAAGCGGGTTTTGTACTACGAGGTACCCTGGCCTCACGCCCTAACGATACCATTGGTTTTGTATTTACCCGCCAACAGTACAGTGACGAAGCGTTGGAAGACCAGCGTATACTAAGAGCCACCAACGGCGGTGTAGGAACACCCTCAAGCAGTCAGACTATGTTAGAACTGAGTTATGGGTATGAGCTCAACGACCACATAAGAATTCAGCCGAACGTTCACTACATCATCAACCCCGACCAATTCGCACAGCGCGACAGAGTCAAGGCGCTTGATGACGCTATTGTGCTAGGACTGAGATTCGACGTAAATCTAGCGGCTTTGATAGTTAACTAATTCTCCCTGCAATACACTTAACAGCGCCCTCGGGCGCTTTTTTTTTTGCTAATCGTTTAGTGCACTTTATTCATTTTTATTTATTTAATTCTCGCAACTAGGTTAATCAATCCAACTTCACGTAATTTCTGTATTCAATACTATCTAAAAACGCATGCACGCCGTAACGCTTGGCGCTGCTATAACAATCTATTCAATGTTAGATAAGGATTACGAATGACAGAGTCAGTACTTTTTAGCTCGTATGATTGGGCCGGTAATACATTGCAAAATCGCATGGTGTTAGCGCCAATGACCAGAGGCAGAGCAGGCGCCGATCGCATACCCAATAAAATTATGGGCGATCATTATGTTCAGCGTGCTGATGCAGGGCTAATTATCACTGAAGCAACAGCTATTTCAGAAGAAGGTATTGGTTGGGTTGATACCCCCGGAATTTATACTGACGACATGGTTGAGGGCTGGCGCTCGGTGGTCAACAGAGTGCACGAGGCAGGCGGAAAGATTGTTCTACAGCTATGGCATACTGGACGTGCTTCTCACAGCGACTTCCACAATGGAAATTTGCCCCTTTCTGCATCAGCGATAAAAATTGAAGGGGATGAAATCCATACGCCTAAAGGCAAGAAACCTTACGAAGTGCCAAAACCGATGACATTCGACGATATAAAGCGCACTGTACAAGATTACAAAAAAGCAGCTATAAACGCCAAGGCAGCGGGATTCGACGGTGTGGAGGTTCATGCGGCAAACGGTTATCTCATCAATCAATTTTTAGATAGCCGAAGTAATCAACGGGATGATGACTACGGCGGTAGTTTGGCCAATCGCTACCGTTTCTTAGCCGAGGTGATGGACGCAGTGCTAAGCGTATGGGCTAAAGAGCACGTTGGCGTCAGATTATCGCCCAACGGTGTATTTAACGATATGGGGGCCGATGATTTTCGTGAAACCTTTACCTATGTAGCTCAACAGCTAAATAAATTAGAGATAGGTTATTTACACGTAATGGATGGCTTGGCCTTTGGTTTCCATGAAAGGGGCGAAGCCATGACCCTTGCTGAATTTAGAGCGCTATTCGACGGAATGATCATTGGAAACTGTGGCTACACCAAAGAAGAAGCAGAGAAACGTTTATCTGATGGCGATGGTGACATGATTGCGTTTGGAAGACCTTGGATCACGAACCCAGACCTTCCGACACGATTTAAACACGATTACCCTCTCGAATCCTTTGACGATCCATCGTCATGGTACGGAGGTGGTGTTGAAGGCTACAACGATTTTGAAACCTATCGCGAGAAAAGTGGGAAAGACGCGATGACATCGTTGACCTGATGTTGTTTGGGCAGAGCTTAGCGCTCTGCCCTTTACAAAAGCGTTATTTGAAATGACACGATGCGTAATGCTAACGCGTTCTCACTATTTAGATAGTGGCCTTAGTTAAACGACTTTTTCTTAGCGGCTAATACGGCAAGTTTTTCTAGACACGACATCCACGCGTAGTTGTGCTGATCGCACTCTTGCTTATTTACAAAGCCTTGCTGAATGAGAACCAACCTTACATTCCCCTCTTCAGTCTTTTCGAAGTGAATGTCGACTGATGTCATCACCGACTCTTCCATATCATCTTCCCACGCCCAAGAGAACGACAACTGCTCGTTCGCTAAAATAGTCACGTACTCACCAGTCAATGACATTTCAATGCCGCTGGGATCCATCATCTTTATGCGATAGCGACCGCCTTCCTTGAAATCACTCATGATTTGTGTGACCGAACAATCGCCCGGCGCAAACCACTCACTAAGATATTCAGGCTCGTGAAATGCTGCAAAAACAAAGGGCAATGATGCATCTAGCGTTACATCAATTTTAAACTCGTGCATAAAGCCGCCTTAGATATTCTTTAATGTTAAGGGTCTGTGTCTATCTTACCTTATAACAAAGGTTAGGCGCTCTAGCGTCATTTACCTTTGCTATAAATAAAAAAATCCCGAGCCCGCGTAAGGAAAGGCCCGGGAGAAGGAGAACATCCTCAACATTTTTTATCGACAGCTCAAAGCGACTTCTTGAGCTAAAAAATGAACCTATGCACCTTTCATCAGTGAATCCATGCTGGCTTTACTGCCAAAGTGTTGTGAACTTACTCTTTCACTTACCGACAAATACAGATTGTCGATGTCGGCATTTGCCATAAACTTCTCACAAAATCCTGGAACATGAGGCTCGATAAAATGTTTAGCGGCCAACATGAAGTGGGCAATGAGCTGTTTAACGTTGTCGGTACCCATGGCGATACGCATAGTCGTCAATTCTATGCCGGCTTTCTTCTGCTCTTCGGTACTGAGTTCGGAATGAGACGTCAGCGCCGGGCATAAAATTATCGTATTATTCTGGCCAATACTCACTTGGTGGCTGAATGCCGGCTCTAGGGCATCGAAGAATCGTACGAATACATCCCGAGGCAAATTTGCCGGGGCCATATCAACAGTGAATAAGGTACACGGCCAGCCGTGTGTATGCTGCTTCTCGCGCAACCCGGCATTACTGTGTTCAGGCAGTGCGTGACAGTTAACGCGAATTTGGTCGTGAGCATTCAAAAATGCAGTAAACACTTGGGTATTGATGACCTTCGTCATCATACGCTGCTCTAGGGTCTTCATGCCGTTTAGTACATCAAAGGCCTTTTCAGAATCTAAGAACGCGCCTTTAATGTAGTAAACATCCCAGAACATGGTCTGTGACCAATCAACACCATTTGCTGAACTGCCTTTTGGCTGGAACATACGGTGTCCTTCACCAATCACCACGCCCGCTGTAGTTGCGCCACTGCCACATAGATCTTTGGTGTAGCTGTGAATGACATAGTCTGGTCGCGCAGCTTTGTTTTTATGCTGAAGTGGCTGGTGCAGTACAGGTGTAGCAAGGGTGGAGTCCAACATTACCAACGCATCTTGTGCATGCGCTAACTCACATATTCCAGGCACGTCCAGTACGTAGCCGTGTGGGTTGCAAGGCGATTCTAGATAGACATGCATTTTTGCGCCATTGCTTAAGCGTGATGCATGCTCGGCCTTGGTTTGCTGCATAAATTCAGCAAAGCTCGCGGTGTCGTATCCATCAAACCACGCTATTTGGATATCCATTCGGTTGCTGCGAGCAAAGTAGTCGTGAAGTAGCTGATACACCCCGCCGTAAACATTCCTAGAAACAATCAAAACATCGCCGTGACTAAGGACATTTGATAAACACGCATCAATTGCCGCCATGCCCGAGTTGAAGTTCCACGCTAAATATTCGGCAGCATACGGACCCGCTTCCATGTCCACAATGGCGTTAGCAAGAGAGATATTAGTAGGGTTTAACAGGCGCGAATAAATTTGGTGGGTGAACTCTTTGCCTTGAAACGCGTCATCTACCCATTCAGTACAGGCATACACATAAGTCGCGGTTCTTACCACCACCGGTGTTGCAGAAAAAAGTGCCGTAACATTGTCGAACAGTGGATAGTGCCCTTGCGAGCCATTGCCACTCGACAAACTTTGATACGTGGCACGAAATGGGTTTTGTAACGTGTCTAATATTTTGGCAATTTGAAAAGACAGAAACTTTTTTGCGTTGAAGTAAGCTAATCTGTCTTCTTTGTCGAGTCCTTGCAAGGTATTGCTAGTGATATCCCATAGCTGCATAACGCTGGCTTGAGCACCATATAAGTGATGGGCGGTCTTAGCGAGTGCTCTACCGTAGTCGCTCTCAGCATTTATACCGAAATGGGATAGTTGTTCCTCAACTAAAGCCTGCGTAGTTTCAGCTTGGGTTGTGTTACGCTTAGGTGAGAGCACTTTAGCGTGCGTTACATCAACATCTGTTGAGTTTTGGAATTTGTTTTCTGACTGCATAGCGATTCCGTTGCAAATTGACTTCAGGTGCATATACATGACACCAACACTGTTTACAAAAATGTAAAACTTAAATCACATTTTTAGAACAACCTGACCAATGATTGTGCAGTCAGAGAGAGGAAAGAAAAGTTTACTTTAGGAGTGTTAAGCGAATGACAGTAAGGGGTTCGAAGAGTATTGAACTCACCATTTTAAGCGATGAGGCAAACGACATTGCTGAAGCACTTCGCCAGAAAATAACAGTCAGCGACGACTTCGTTGGTGCTGATGGCCGCCCGCTTTTAACGCTTAAACAAATTACTCAATGCCCTGAAGATGTAAATTCAGAAACGGTTACGGTAATGCTTGCAGACCCCGACCTTGCCTCCCGTATAATTGATAAGTGTTCAGCACTTACCTGGTGTCAATCAACTTGGGCTGGCAATGCTCCACTGTTAACTTCAAACAAAAAAGACTACACGCTTACTGGCGTAAAAGGCATTTTTGGAAAACTCATGCGAGAGTATGTTTTTGCTTACTTACTTGGGCATGCCAGAAACGTAAAAGCATTTGAGCAAAACCAGCGCGCCGCTCAGCCAAAATGGGAAGCGTCAAAGCGAATGCCGCTAAATGGTCAAACGCTAGGTATCGTTGGGCTAGGAAGTATTGGTCAGGCGTTAATTCCCGTCGCCCAAGCGTTTGGAATGAATGTGGTGGGGTTAACAAGAAGCGGAAAGCAGATAGAAGGTGCAGCGGCTGTTTTTACTCCCGAAAATATAGAAGCATTTGCTAAAGCGTGTGATCATGTGGTGAATTTAATGCCCGACACGCCATCTACGCAAAATATACTGTCTCACGATTTTTTCGGTGCGCTGAAACCCCACAGTGTGTTTATTAACGCAGGGCGAGGCAGTGCTGTTAACGACGAAGCGCTTTTGCAAGCCTTAGACAAGGGCACATTGGCCCATGCAGTATTGGACGTATTTCGCAACGAGCCACTCGACTCCGCTCATCCATTTTGGCAGCACCCTCGTATTTCGGTGACCGCTCATACTGCCGCGGAATCTCAACCGAGCGATGTAGCTGACGTGTTTTTAGAAAATGCACTGCGTTACATCAACGGTGAACCGCTTAATTACCAGTTTGATTTTGCAAAGGGCTATTAAAGGTTAACTAGCCCTTTTTTGTGTTAAAACAAGTGTGTCTGTACAAGGTTCAGCTAGTGCTTAGCTAAAGCCCAATTAAAACGCCACCGCTTAAATACGGGGGTCAGTTGCCGTTATCTCAATGCGATCGTGATGCTTTTCATGAAACGCTAATAACTGAGGGTAGTCTTTCATGTTGTGCAACTCACGGAAAAGCACCCAATCAATCATGCTGTATAAACAGATTTCTGGGTAGGTCCATCCACTAAAACCACCCGCATCAAGCTGATCTGCCAGCGCGCTCAATACCGCTTCAATTCGCTCATTTTGAAGTCGGTAATACATTTTGTCTTCGTTAATATCAAAGTCTGAACGCTTAAGTAGCATAAGCTGAACAAATGAATCATTCGCTGCGTCAATTAGGGTGAGTTGATTCTCTTCTTCCCAACTCAAGCCATCGTGATCAAGCTTGTCAGCAAGGTAATTGTAGATGATCCGAGAATCGAAAATCATTTGGCCGTCATCTTCAAGACAGGGAACTTTGAGCGTGGGGTTACGAGAAGCCAGAAGTTCGCGGTCTTCGCCTGAAAAGATTTGAAGATTCAAAAACTCGTGCTCGGTAGAAGCAAGTACAATGCGAATGCGACGTACGTAGGGAGAAGTGGTGGAGCCATACAATTTCATAATCGCTATCCTAAGCCGTGATTTATATTGAAATTAGTGTAGCCGGAATTTAAAAATAAAAGGAAGTATAACGTTGGATACAACCGACAGGCATACAAAATGATGCGATGTATGCCTACCGTTTTGGCTGCAATCGTCCATTGAAGAACGATTTAGCGAACAAACGAAATCGTTTAAACGCTGAAGCTTGCCCCACAGCCACAAGTCGTTGTGGCATTTGGGTTTTGAACTAAAAACCGTGAACCTTCTAAGCCGTCCACGTAATCAACCACCCCACCCACTAAATATTGTAGGCTCATTGGGTCGACAACCATGGTTACGCTGTCTTTTTCAATGGTCATATCGCCTTCGTTCACTTTCTCATCGAATGTGAAACCATATTGGAAGCCTGAACAACCACCACCTGTTACGTATACACGTAATTTCAAATCAGGATTTTCTTCTTCTGAAACAAGGGCTTTCACTTTCGCTGCTGCAGCGTCTGAAAACTCAATTGGCAACGCCGTTTCTACAGACATACCCACCTCTACATTAACCTCGTGCTTGCGCACTTTGTGCTTGCTCGCAATTATCTAATACTTGCGGATAGTTAGCAATTATTGGGGCAAAACTTAACGATTCAAGTTACTGCGCAGTAATGGCGTTTGAGTTAAATGACACGTTGAGATAGAAATGTTAAGCAAACTGGTCAACACTGACAGATAGTAAACAGCAGCGTGAACAGCGCTTCTAAGTGTCGGCGATACACGAATAAAGGGGCGGATATGAGCAAACCCAATAACACAGAGATACTTTCTTCTAGCCCTGTACTGTTTGAAGATTTCGGACAGTCTCGCTTTGCTAGCAAAGAAGAGTACAAAGATGCGTTAGTACAACAACAAGAAAAGCTCTTTCACGTGCAGCAATCTTACTTTCATCAGAAAAAGCGTGCACTCATTGTGTTTGAAGGATGGGATGCGTCAGGAAAAGGTGGCGCGATTAGACGTATTACAGAAAAGCTTGATCCTCGTGGCGTAAGCGTATTTCCTGTGGCAAAGCCTGCTAAAGAAGATCAGGAAAAACATTTTCTCTATCGCTTTTGGCAACAGATTCCCTCTCCCGGTTCTCTTAAAATATTTGACCGCTCACACTACGGAAGAGTGCTTGTAGAAAGAGTAGATAAGTTGGTAGATGAAGAAGTATGGCGGCGGGGTTATGACGAAATAAACGCATTTGAAAAAACGCTCAGTGACAGCGGGGTGCGCATTATCAAACTCTTTATACATATATCGTCAAGCGAGCAGCGCGAGCGATTTGAAGAGCGTCTTCACAACCCCTTCAAGCGCTGGAAGTTAACCGAAGAAGACTTGCATAACCGTAAAATGCGTAAAGCCTATATCGAAGCAACGAATGACATGTTCAAGCATACACACACCAGCTACGCGCCGTGGCATGTAATAAACGGAGAGTTTAAATGGCAAGCAAGAGTAAATGTACTCGATACCGTAATTGAGAGACTCAGTGAAGGCGTAGATATTTCTCCACCTCCACTGAATGAGCGTTTGATAGCGCTGGCCTCCAAACAACTTGATGTGGATGAAGACCTAATTAGCAAATAGAGCGCGCGTCCATTAGACGCCAACCAAAACTGATTTGGCGAATGCGCGCTAGTTGTTGTTGTCCGGTAACGTTACGTTCAACTCAAGTACACTACAATCGTCATTGTTGTCTAGCTGTACCGATACTTGGTCGTCAGCAATAGTCACATATTTACGGATAACCTGAATGATTTCCTGCTGCATCATGGGCAAGTAATCAGGCTCTGTCCGCTTTTTACGCTCGTGCGCAACAATAATTTGTAACCGCTCTTTGGCTACTGCCGCAGTGCTCGGCTTTTGCTTCTTTTTGAGCAGGTCGAAAATTCCCATTACTTCCCTCCTAGCAGACGCTTAAAGAACCCTTTCTTCTCTGCTTCTAGGAAACGATGTGGAACAGTTTCGCCTAGCAGACGTTTAACAGCGTCAGCATAAGCTTGTCCTGCATTAGCTTCTTCGTCAAGGATAACCGGCTGACCTTGGTTCGACGCTTTAAGTACCGCTTCAGATTCTGGAATAACCCCTAATAGCGGAATAGCTAAGATTTCTTCAACGTCTGCAACGCTTAGCATTTCAGCGCTTTCAACACGGGTTGGATTATAACGGGTTAATAAAAGGTGCTCTTTAACCGGCTCGCCCTTTTCTGCGCGCATCGACTTACTTTGCAGAATACCTAAAATACGGTCTGAATCGCGCACTGAAGACACTTCTGGGTTGGTCACTACAATGGCTTCATCTGCGAAATACAGTGCCATCTGAGCTCCCTGCTCTATACCTGCAGGTGAATCACAAATAATGTATTCAAAGTCTTTTTTAAGCTCGTCTAATACTGCCTGTACACCCTCAACGGTAAGGGCATCTTTATCGCGGGTTTGCGATGCAGGAAGAATGAAAAGATTTTCTGTTCTCTTATCTTTGATAAGCGCTTGCTTAAGGGATGCTTCTTTGTTGATAACATTTACGAAATCGTACACAACGCGGCGTTCACAGCCCATGATAAGATCAAGATTTCGCAAACCCACATCGAAATCAATCACGACCGTTTTGTGACCTGCTAGCGCAAGCCCCGTACTTATTGCTGCACTCGATGTAGTTTTGCCTACACCACCTTTTCCTGAGGTTACTACGATAATCTTTGCCATCTATTCTTTCCTATTGGTGCGTACAAAGCATTAAGCCAACGGCTCTATACGTAATGTTTCTTCTTCTAAATATACTTGTGCAGGTTTCTTCCAACATTCACCTTTAACGGTTTCATGCATAATGAATTGCCCTGCAATTGAAATAAGTTCCGCGTCTAACGACTGACAAAATACACGGGCTCCCGTGTTGCCTTTAACTCCGGCCAACGCACGACCGCGCAGTGTGCCGTAAACATGGATGTTGCCATCAGCCAGAAGCTCAGCACCTTCACTTACCGATGCCGTAATTACCAAGTCGCTGCCCTCTGCATAAACTTGCTGACCTGAACGTACAGGTCGATTTATTACTTTGGCGGGCTTAAGAGTGGGTGCTGCTGTGGAAACTGGCTCGCTTTGGGCCGGTGCAGCGGCAGTTTGCTGTTGAGTCTGAGCAGCGCTGTTGCCGTTACTGGTTTCACTGCCGCCGTCGGCGCTCGCTTTTTGCGAACGAAGTGCACTATCTGTGAATTTACTTTGGCTTACATCGGCCAAACCCAAATCATTAATGGTAGGCTTAAGCTCTGCGACTTCGCCTTTCACCGCCATCGGTTGTAATTGCAGTTGACGGCAAAGGGCTACCAGCAGCTCAAATTCAGTGGCAGATAAAGGCTTTATTAAATGCAAAATCAGTGAGGAACGGGTGAAGAACTGCGGCGCGCTCGCAATCTTCTGAGATAACTGAGCTTCAAAGTTATCTGGCTCAAAATCTAATACTTCTAACACAATACTGGTGAGCGTAGTGCCCTTCATGCGAAAGCAAGTTTCTGTCATTTTTTCTTCCCGAAAAGGCGTTACTTTTCCCATAGCCAAAGCCATGATTAAAAGTAAAACCTATTAGCGCTAATGTTTGTTGCTGTCTTACGCAGCTATACAAATAATTTATTGCATCACTGTATCAAAAATCCTGTTCACATACAGCAACTGTTATGCCTGATTAAACACGTTTTGCCCCTACAATATCCAAGAGCGCGCGTAGAATAAGCCAAGAACGTGCCAATGAGCGAACAGTTTTTAAACAAGGGGGAGTTCTGCGAGTTTGCTCCGAAAATCACTTATATTAATTTTCCCCTTTAAACGCAAAAAAGTGCGATTGTCAGACGCACTTTTTACCACTTAAATTCCGCTTTAAACACTTATGGTGTAGTGAGCTTTTTAGGGTCTAGCAACGACTCTAGCTCTGATCGGGAGATATCTGTCATTGCTTCAGCCACATCGATAACAGGCTTATTTTCCTTGTAAGCAGTTTTTGCAATTTCTGCAACTTTAGCATAGCCAATCACTGGATTGAGTGCTGTAACAAGTACAGGATTTCTGTAGAGCGCAGCCTCTATATTGTCTTGATTAACAGTAAAGCCTTCTATTGCCTGCTCGCCAATAAGCGTTGCACTGTTGGTCATTAGCGACAAACTTGAAAGTAAATTGGTGGCTATCATGGGCAGCATGACATTGAGCTCAAAGTTACCAGACTGCCCACCAATGGTAATCGCCGTGTCGTTACCCATTACCTGCGCTGAAGCCATTGCCACGGCTTCTGGGATAACCGGGTTTACCTTGCCGGGCATGATAGATGAACCTGGCTGTAGCGCAGGCAGCGCAATCTCACCTAAACCAGCCAAAGGCCCAGAGTTCATCCATCGAAGGTCATTGGCAATTTTCATTAGGGTTACAGCCAAGCTCTTCGTTGCGCCAGAAAGCGTCACTGCTGTATCTTGAGAGCCAATCAGTGCAAAGAAGTTGTCGGCGGGCTTAAACGCAATATCGGTAAGCTCCCCTAACGCGTCTGAAAAAGTAACCGCAAAATCAGCATGGGCGTTTACGCCTGTTCCCACTGCAGTACCACCTTGAGCGAGAGTTTGAGTTGCTGGCTGCACAGCACGAAGTGTCTTTATCTGCTGTTTAAGCTGAGATGCCCACGCGAGTAAACTTTGATCCATGCCAACCGGCATTGCATCCATTAAGTGTGTGCGCCCGGTTTTGCAATATTGCGCTACCGATTTCGCTTTAACTTCGATTATGCGAACGAGATTTTCAACAGCCGGTATGAGCTCATCGGACAACGCGATGGCTGCACTTACATGAATGGTTGTAGGTATTACGTCATTTGAGCTTTGCCCGTAATTGACATGATCATTCGGGTGAACCTCTTCACTTGAATAACGCGACGCTAATCGTGCAATGACTTCGTTGGCGTTCATATTGGTACTGGTGCCAGAACCTGTCTGAAAAATGTCTACCGGAAAGTGCTGCATCACGTCATCAAGAGCCAGTAGTTCATCACACGCTTTAACGATGGCTTGTCCCCGGTCGCCATCAAGCGCTTTTAGTTTCATATTGGCTTGTGCCGCGGCTTTCTTAACTGTAAGCAGTGCACGTATAAATGCTTCAGGCATTCGCTGCCCACTCACAGGAAAATTTTGAATAGCACGTTGAGTTTGCGCGCCATACAGTGCTTTTTCGGGAACCTCTAACTCTCCCATACTGTCGCGTTCTGTGCGTGTTGCTGACATGACTCGTATCCTTGTGTTGATGAAACTTATATATGGCGTATTTATTACGCATAAGTTGAAGACCTTTTAAACTCAGAAAAGATCAACTAGTGCTAATAAGATCGCCTATAAAAAATGGGGTACTAACATTTGCATATCTATTTTTATTCTTGCTAGCGCAATTCGATCACTCTCACTCTTTGCGTATCGTTCAGCTTTGAGCAAAGGTTTGTATACGTGATCTAAACAATAATAACGCCACTGCTCACTCACCAATGGGTCACAAATGGTTTCGTAAAGCACTTCAATGGCGTTTCTATAGACAGAAAACCTGTCGTGATCGCTTCGCATAAGGTTTGCTACACACGTTACACCATCAAGGTAATTAACTAATACGTCGAACTCTTTTTCGTGATGACCTAGTCGAACTCGACGAAGCGCATTGCGTATCGATGACATGCGACTCCCTAACGTAGCAAAAATTGAACAACTCAATTAATATAAATGATAATCGTTAGCATTTACAATGATCCAGTGCTATTCTTTTTCGTATAGGAATTTGAGTCTCCCGATTCCACCCGAAAGGTGTAATTAACCAATATTCAAAGGACATTTTTTATGATTAAGAAACTACTAGGTGGCACAGCCCTCTTCTTTTTAGCCTCTAGCGCGTTTGCTAACGAGTGTGAGGTTACAGTGGAGTCGAATGATGCCATGCAGTTCAATACGTCGAATGTCACCATTCCTGCGAGCTGTAGCGAGTTTACGGTTACCCTGAAACACACCGGTCAATTGCCTAAGCAATCGATGGGACATAACTGGGTAATGACTACAAAAGCTGACGGACAAGCAGTCGCAACAGATGGCATGGGTGCGGGTTTAGACAACAACTACCTTAAACCTGACGACGAGCGAGTAATAGGTGCCACAGACATCATTGGCGGCGGCGAGCAGGCCTCTACCACCTTCTCTGTTGAAGGCCTAAACAAAGATGAAGAATACATGTTCTTCTGCTCTTTCCCTGGCCATATAGGCATTATGAAAGGCACAGTTACATTTTCTAGCTAACTTTCCACGATAATAAGGCGCGCTCATTAAGGTGCGCCGTTCTAAGTGGATACCGCAAGGTTAAGGGAACAGTTGTAATGGACACGACGTCTCAGGCATCAAAAAGCACAAAAGGGGTGTTTCTGCATAGGCACTTAGCCTACTTCTCAGGCAGCCTTTTTCGCAACCTGACTCGCGACGTTTTTTACCCACACCTTACTAATAAACGATTACTCATGCCGCTTTTTATCGCGGTTCTCCTTGCCTACGACAATACTCGCCCTGTTACGCTTTCAGTACTCTCAGATGCATATTTTCAAGTGGCCGCATTCGTGTATGCTTCGCTTGCCCTTTATTATCTAGCTACATTGAGGGTTTCAGCAGATGCTATTGGCAATTACATGAGAGCGCATCCTATTCACGAAGTGGGGTTGTCTGCCCTGCTTGGTGCCTTACCAGGCTGTGGCGGTGCTATTATCGTTGTTACGCAATATACACAAGGTGTAACTAGCTTTGGCGCGGTTGTAGCAGTATTGACCAGCACCATGGGGGATGCGGCATTCCTATTACTCGCTCAAGCGCCGCTCGATGCTTTAACTGTAATGGCCGTTAGCGTGACGGTGGGTGCAGTAACTGGGCTGGTCGTTAATAAATTCCACAATTACCAAGCACCTGAAAATGAAGGCGATTTTTCCACGTCACAAAATTGTGAAAGTGCTCATGTAGTAAGCCGTAGCGCCATATCCATTTCCAAAATATTTTGGATGCTTGTCAGTTTGCCCTCGCTAGCTGTTGCACTTGCGCTAGCATTTCAGCTTCCCGTACACAATTACCTCGGAATTGATGAAAGCAGCTTAACCCTAATTGGTGCCACAGCATGTATTTCGAGCCTAGTGCTTTGGTGGTTGTGTGGTTCGGGAAGCGGGTATGCATCAATAACAAAAGAAGATTTAATCCCGCCTCCGCCTAAGTGGCAGGAAAAGGCTGCGTTAGATACACAATTTGTACTAGCGTGGGTGGTGCTAGCATTTCTGATGTTCGAACTGTCTGTTGTTTGGTTTGGACTAGACATTGTTGGCATGTTTAACGCCATGGGGCCCGGATTAGTTGGCTTAGCAATTATTATTGGTTTCTTGCCCGGATGCGGCCCTCAGATACTGGTAACCACCTTATACTTAAACGGCGCAGTTCCCTTTTCAGCGCAGTTGGGCAATGCAATAAGTAATGACGGCGACGCCTTATTTCCAGCTATTGCTCTGTCTCCCAAAGCAGCACTTATCGCCACACTATACTCTGCTATTCCAGCGTTTCTTGTAGGCTATGGCTACTGGTATTTATTCGAATAAAGCTTTTAAGCGCCATGGCATAAAATAGGTTACCGCTGTCTTTTAAGGATTATTCTATTTCCACAGAAAGCGCCTCTTTCCACGGCACGCTGATCTCATAATTGCCTTTACGGGTTTTGTATTGGTATACCGATGTAGAAAAGACAATAGATTCGACGTCGATATCCTCATCGATAGTAAGCATGACGTTAACTGCCTGAAAAAAGCGAAAGCGATATTTTACGTCTTCTTCGAGCAGGTTAGACTCACCAGATTTCAGCGTCACGCTTTCGCCGTTACGCTGGCCTACGATAGCAATGTCTAAACTGCCATTTATGACTGCCTTTTGCTGCTTAGACTGCAGTAAAACCAGCCTAAGTTGATATGTGTTATCACTTAACTTAAATACCTCAACTCCTTCAATGACAAAGCCGTCATCGGTTTTCTCTGGCGCCATGACGCGTTCATAGAAACTCAGAAGCTCCTGCTGCGCCTCAAGCTCTTTTTTCTGTTCGCTCAAGGTATTAGTAATATTCTCAGTTTCGAGTGTGGCCAGTTCCATGGCGACTTCAAGTTGATTCACCCTCGTAGTGAGCGCGTGATTTTCTTCCGATAAAATAGCAATCGTTTCCTGTTGAGCCAGCACTTTTTTACTGTCGCCTTCGTCAATTATTCGCGCCAGCTTGTAGCCAAATCCAACCATTGCAAACATGATAAACGCTACCAGCAATGTCCACTTATAGTTGCCTAATACTTCTTTTAATTGGTCTGTCGTCATGATTTCTACATCAACAAAAAACACCCTGCGCTAAGGCGCTCTAAACATTATGAATTTTAGGTGTTTATGGTAAGCTTCTCTTTACGTTAATCTACTGTACCACAACATGCGCTTGCAGGCTTTAAGAGAGGAAGTAGCTCATCCACGCACATCCATTCAGTTGTGCATGCTGGGCATTGTCGGGGGAACCTGCGCGGCGCTTTTGATTATACTGTTTCGCCTTTGTGTAGAATGGCTGCAAGAAACAGGTATTACGTCGCTTCAATCCGTTCTTGCCTATGACTGGTTAGTTTGGCTTATCATGCCATTTATCAGTGTAGGACTAATTTTATTTATTGCCTTTCTTACAGGTTTTAAGCACTACCGCCTTGGTATTCCCTTTGTTATACACAGAGTAAAATACTATTACGGCCACATTCCATTTAGAACCACAATCAATCAGTTCTTTGGCGGCATGCTAGCGCTTGCTGGCGGATTTGTAGTGGGTAGAGAAGGCCCCTCTGTTCATTTAGGCGCCTCGGGCAGTAGCTTTTTAGGACAGTGGCTTCGCTTACCTTACAACAGCATTCGAATTCTCGCTGGTTGCGGCGTCGCGGCAGGAATATCAGCGTCTTTCAACACGCCGTTTGCTGCCGTCATTTTCGTGATGGAAGTGGTACTTAGGGAATATAAAATACACATCTTTGTTCCCGTTATGCTGGCCGCAGCCTGCGGTTCTGTACTCACCCGTATCGTATTTGGGGAGGTCAACGAGCTTTCATTTTTATCGTTTAATGCGTTTAGCCAATGGATGTATTTTTATTTAGTGTTACTCGGCATTCTGTTAGGCATGTTAGCGGTATTATTTAATAACCAACTCATGCGGGTTATGACGTGGTTTAGACCGGTTTCAATGGTGTGGCGTTTAATACTTGCCGCACTTATTACCGGTACTATTGGCATGTTCATTCCTGAAGCCTTAGGTGCAAACTTCATGGACGTCGAACATTTGTTTGATAGTTCCCCCGGCGCTTTGTTGTTAGTGTCTACCTTGGTGTTTAAGGTGATCCTCGCTGTTTTTGCCATTGGACTTGGTATCCCAGGGGGGATAATTGGGCCGGTTATGGTGATTGGTATGCTGGCAGGCGCTGTACTTTTACTGCCACTGTCGTATTTTATCAATGTGCCTGAATTTACTAATAGCTTTGCTCTGCTAGGCATTGCTGGCATGTTGACCGCCGTATTGCATGCTCCCCTTGCGGCGCTTTCCGCGGTTATGGAACTATCCTACAGCCCTCAAATAATTCTGCCTGCCATGTTGGTTATTGTGCCTGCTTATGTGACCTCAACGCAGTTTTTTGGCAACCGTTCTATATTTATTCGCCAACTCGACTATCAAAACCTTCCTTACGCCATTTCGTCTATTCGCGAAGCGCTTGAGAAGACAGGGGTACTTGCGGCGATGAATACCGAGTACAAGCTATTTCATGACGCACCAGAGCAAGCAATAACTAATTATTTAGAAAGTGAACCCACAAAAATTGTCATTCAGAAATCAAGATTTGAAATAGATGTGCAGTATAAACTGGTCCAATACAATGTGAGTTTGGATCACGATGCAACTGCATTAAATTATTACGAAATGGAAGGTGTAAGCGCACAATCTACGCTTCACGAAGTATACGAACATCTCAAGAATTCGCGCTCTGGCGCAGTTTATATTTATGATCAGGAGCTTAACGATATTATTGGCGTAGTGACGTGGAATATCTTACAAAGCTTCTTACAGAAGGCGCATTATTAATATGTACATTTTATGGTTTAAAGCTCTGCACATCTTTTTTATGCTTGCGTGGATGGCCGGTCTTTTCTATCTACCTCGACTCTTCGTTTATCACGCGACAACGACATCTCAAGTGGTTAAAGATGAATTTAAGGTCATGGAGCGCCGTCTATGGTTCTTCGTAACTCCATTCGCCTTATTAACTCTAGCATTCGGCGTTGCGCTTATTGTCAGCTACGGTGGTACATGGTTTAAAATGTCGGGGTGGCTTCATATAAAGTTACTGCTGTTGCTTGCTATTTATGGTTATCACTTCTATTTATTTAAATTAATGAAGCAATTCGCACGTGACGAAAATAGACATTCTCCGCGCTTTTATCGCTTTTTAAACGAAGCGCCGGTGTTGCTCATTCTTGCTATTGTTTGCCTGGCTGTGGTGAAACCGCTTTAAAGGTAATACAAAACTAAATAGTAAAGAGAAACGTAAGAAGTGTGTCAAAGCCAGTACTCATGGAACCAGTGCTGCTGTGTAATGTGATAAGTAAATTGTAACTTAATGTAGAGCGTGTTGTAGTCATTACACAATACCGCCCATAACGTGTTATTTCTTGGGTTTAATGAATTGTTTATATCGGAATACTAACCATGGATGACAGTAATCAACACCTCAAGCATTTGCTTAAGCAAACAGACATCGCCTTCAAAGCGCTTATGAGAGAGCCTGCATCTAGGCTTTTGAACGAACAATATGAAAAAGCGAAGCTAGAGCTGGATAGCTACACTGCTTCGCTAAAACACACTTTAAACCAACGCCACCAGCAACAAAGGCAACGTTAATCCGCAATCGCGTAATTCGATTATGTCTTTACTACAGGCTTAAGAAGTCTCAAGTTACGTAACCTTATTGAAGGTTTCAAACTGATTGGGCAACGCTCCCGCAAGCTCCCCTGATAATTTCGTGTAATCAGCTAATACCGACGGTAGTTGCTTAACAAGCATCTGAATATTGCTTTCCAACTGCGCGGCTTGTTTGTCGTTTCTATACGACAACGCTAATTCTATATTGGCGAGCGTTGAGAATAATTTTAAACAGCGGGACAACCTTGCTTCTGCAGGCTCATTTAGCTGATGATGTGAATTATTTTCGCCTGCCTCTTCCTTATCTTTTTCGCTTTTTTCTGACTGCTTTTCCCAGTGGTTCCAGGCATTTTGCCACACAGGTTCTAACTGCTTATGCACTTGCAATAATCCGTTTAGCCAGCTTTCTAGTTCCTTTAACGGCCTAGCTGCTCCGTGAATCTCAGACGTTTCTGTCAATTGACCGGGCAATGGTGATTTATCCTGACGCATGAAATCTAGATGTGCCCGCAGGCCGTTCATCAGTGTATCGGCAAGTTTGTCTACGTCTTTGTCTACAAGGTGACTATCGCTTGATTGAATAAGCCACGGCATCCACTGTTCGGGCATAGGGATTTCTGGCGCTGACGCTACGGCGAAGATCATTCCATCCACTTGATACGCACTTGGAAGCACATTCTCGAAGCTAGGAAGCGAAACAATACCGCTGATTATGTCTATTGGAAACCCGTCTTTCACCATTGCGTTCCTATTTTAATTTGCGTTCTGTTTTATGAAACGGTAGTCTGCGCGGCCACTTTACAGAGGGTGCGTTTTCTTACCTAATATCTACATAAAATAATGGGATATAAGGCTGAAGAAAAGCGGCTTATCTGTATTGGGTACGCGACAATAGGTTTAAAACCAATCTGTTACTGTATTGGTTTAGCGGTACTGTTGCGTGCTCGCCTACCTATTGTCATGATAGCAAAACTTAACTAAGAGTCGTTGCAATGGCAAAAGATAAATCAGGATATATCATCGCGGCCGCCTTTATTGGCCCTGGAACAGTAACTACAGCAAGTCTGGCAGGTGCAAACTTTGGCTTTCACCTTGTATGGGCTCTGCTTTTCTCTATATTCGCAACCATTGTACTGCAAGACATGGCGGCGCGTCTGGGTGTGGCCAGCGGCCAAGGCTTAGCCAGTGCAATGAAAGACATGGCTTACAAGCCATGGCTAAAGAACCTTTTTATCATACTTATCGTCAGTGCTATCGGCATTGGCAATGCTGCCTATGAATCCGGTAACCTCACCGGTGCTGCTATTGGCCTAGATGCTTTTATTAATATTGGTATAGGTCCCTGGGCCAGCATCCTCGGTGCTATTGCTATTGTCCTGCTTTGGTCAGGTAGCTATAAGTGGATAGAAACAGTGTTAGTCTACCTTGTCTTCATTATGGCTGGCGTATTTCTGATTACACTACTGGTAGCGAAACCTGATATTGCCGCCATGTTTAGCCAGCTAATATCACCGAGGCTAGATGCAGATGCCATCACGACGGTACTGGCGTTAATTGGCACAACCATAGTACCGTACAACTTGTTCCTTCACGCTAGCCTCGTTGCAAAATCATCGAAAGGCCAAGATAAACAAGAAGCGGTCATCGCCTGCCGAAACCAGTCAGCCAAAGCGATAAGTATGGGTGGTCTTATTACGCTTATCGTTATGGCGACGGCTATGATGGCGTTTTTCAATCAGGCAGCCACTATGGATGCTTCAAACATGGGTGAGCAGCTTAAACCGGTTCTAGGTGATAAGGCTCAGTGGTTCTTTGCACTCGGATTATTCGCAGCTGGCTTAACCAGTGCCATTACCGCTCCTTTAGCTGCCGCTTACGCCGTAACGGGGGCACTAGGTTTATCTGACGATATGCAGAGTAAAAGCTTTAAAACCGTATGGTTTATCATCATAGTAGTGGGTGTGAGCGTTGCTGCTCTTGGCTTTAAACCCTTACCTGCAATCTTGTTTGCACAAGCGACTAATGCCCTTCTGCTGCCTATCATTGCTATATTTTTGCTTGTAGTTATGAATAAAAGCTCCGCCTTGGGTGAATTTAGAAACACGTGGAAAAGTAACCTGGCAGGCTTTCTAGTAGTGGGTACTGTAATTGGTTTAGGCCTGTATAAACTAATCGGCGTATTTAGCTAGCTGCAAAAATGGGATCAGAGTAATTTTCTCCCTTTGTATGTCATTATAGTGTGCACGCGCAGGTAACAGTGAAATTACGTGACTAACAGAATAACTGCATAAGAGAAGGGCCAAAGTAATACTTTGGCCCTTTTTAATAGAACGCGTAATTCTAAAAAGTACTCTGACCCCAATTTGGGGCTGAAAAAGTACTCTGACCCCAATTTTTAGCTGGCGAGGCGTTGGAGAATGTCTTGGAGCATGGCTTTGCTGCAGCCAAAGTTAATTCTGAAATGATCGGCCTTGTGAAAGTCGATACCTGGCGATGGTCCTACGCCTTTTTCTTCCGCCCACTGCTGTACGTTTTCTACACCTAGTCCACTGGCGTCTACCCACGCAAGAAACGTCGCATCAGCTTTGAGCATTTTGAGGCCGTCAATGCTGTTAATCGTGTTAAATACCATCTCTCTGTTTTCACGCAGGTACGTAAGCTGTTGCTGGTGCCAATCATCGCATTGAGTGAATGCCGCTTCTGTCGCCGCTAAACCTAATACTGTCACCCAAGGTACTATACCCGCAGCAGCATTGGTAAATGCCTGGCGTAATTGGCGATTAGGAATAATCGCAAAAGACGTACCCAAACCTGCAATGTTAAATGTTTTACTGGCGGCCATTAACGTTACGCTGTTTTCAGCGTTATTTAGCTCTCGACCCGCAGGGATGTGCTGTTTGCCTTCTTCTAAAATAAGGTCGCAGTGGATTTCATCGGAGCAAAGCTTAACGTTGTTCGCATTACAGATATCGGCAATGCGATCCAATTCCGCTTTAGTAAGCACCGAGCCTACCGGATTCATCGGGTTACAAAGAATGAACAGCTTACATCTTGGATCGGCGGCTTCTTTTTCTAACGCGTCAAAATCTAGGGTGTAGCGCGCCCCTTCAACACCTGAAATAGCGTCAGAACTAGTGCCATCGGTATTTTGTACTACCGTACCAATATCTACTCGCTCTAAACCATTTAGTTTTGGGGCAGCCAGTAGAGGCGGATAATTAGGTGTTTGAATAAGTACTTTATCACCGGGGTCGCAATAGGCTTTACACGCTACATTAAACGCTGGCACAACGCCTGGCGTCCACACTAGCCACTCTGGCTGTATCTCCCAGTTATGCTTTTCTTCAAGCCATCTCACCACAGCCTGAATAGCACCTTCGTGATGTGCGGGCAGTATGTAACCCATGTTGCCATGTTCAACCTGACCCGAAATGGCGTCTAGAATTGGCTGCGCGCAACGAAACTCAGTGTCGGCAACCCACGCAGGAATAATGTCTTTCCCTTTGTACTTTTGCCATTTAAACGAAAAGGTATTTTTTCTAGGAGGGGTATTATCGAATAAAGCGCTCACATTACATCCTGTTGCATAAAAACTTATATCAACAGTGTAGAATTTTAGCGCTTCATTAACTAGGGGCGTACGATGAATTTACCTAGATTTGCTATATCGAAATGTACTTTATTAGAGAAAAATTAACGCCTTAAAATAACAAAAGGCTGATTGAACGCTGCGCTCTCTATCGTAACCCAATGAAGCACCAGCCACGTTTTAGCCCATAGACTGTAATCTCAATAGCATCGTGTTAAGCGCGAGACTATTCCGCCGGTCTACTCAGCTTGCGTAATAGCTTCTCTCGACTTTTGAACCAGCTCTTCCATATTAAGAGGCTTAGCCAAAAACCCAGTAACTTGTAGCTTGCGCGCCTCCATCACTAACTCTTTATTCGGGTCAGCAGTGATAAGTAAAAATGGCACATTCAAACCATAAGATTGGCAGGTTTTTAAAAGACTTAAACCATCATAATCTGGCATTACCTGATCGCTAATAATCAAGCTGATAGATTCAGAGGTTTGTTGCAGTAAGAAGTCCCTTGCAAACTTGCTACGAGTAAATGGATATACGGTAGCATCTAACTGCGTTTCCAATGCGTCGGTAATAAGGTCAAGTGTGATCGGATCATCTTCAACAACTGCTACAGAAAACACTACTTTCCCCTTTTTGATAGGTCATTAGCCGTAAATATTACAACGACTTAGCTTACGTGTTAAGGCATCTGCCTACGTTTGTACCAATCCGCATAGATAACTGCCCACTCAGAAGGCGCTGGCAAGCTTCATAGCGAAGCGTGGGAATGTAGGAATGGTTGTTCCCTTTCAAATTCCCAGAATGAAGCTAGGAAGCTTGCCAGACCTTCCCGAAGGGCGAGTTTAAAATGTCCGTACTCTTTGTTGTGTCATCTTGATGTAGAACTACTATTCCTGCGGTAACACGCCGCGATTGCGAACATTTTAACCCTCGCTGAGTGGGTAATAATCTATGCGGATTGGTATTTTCAAGAATAGAATCTCTGAGCCCGTTTGACCACTAACCTTTGGTCGATATTTGAACTTTTTTAGTATCTAACGATTGCTGATAGATGGAAGCGACTCTAGCGGCAGGATGAGCTTTAGAAGTAAATGAGAGTGGTTAATGGTTGATAACGGTAGAGGAAACTTTAATTTTGTAGCACCAATAAAAAATGCCAGCAGAAGCTGGCATTTTTAAAATCGAATTAAGTCTTAGAAACGATTAAGACTTAGGTGCGCGCGATGCACGCTTACGCTCGTTTTCTGTAAGAAGCTTCTTACGAATACGGATAGACTCTGGCGTAACTTCTACTAGTTCGTCGTCATCGATGAACTCAAGCGCTTGCTCAAGTGACATTCTGATTGGTGGAACTAGTGTTTGCGCTTCGTCAGTACCTGATGCACGAACGTTAGTAAGCTGCTTTCCTTTAAGGGCGTTCACAGTAAGGTCGTTGTCACGGCTGTGAATACCAATAACCATACCTTCGTACACCTCAACACCGTGACCGATAAATAGGCGACCACGCTCTTGAAGGTTAAACAAAGCGTTAGTTAGTGCTTTACCGTTTGCGTTAGCAATAAGAACACCGTTCTTACGCTTACCGATGATGCCGCCTTTGTACGGACCATAGTGATCAAACGTGTGGTATAGCAAACCAGAACCCGACGTCATCGTCATGAACTCTGTTTGGAAACCAATTAGACCACGGCTTGGAATAATAAAGTCGATACGTACACGGCCTTTACCATCTGGTGACATGTCAGTCATTTCTGCTTTACGCAGACCAAGCTGCTCCATGATCGAACCTTGGTGCTGTTCTTCACAGTCAATGGTCAAGGTTTCGTATGGTTCTTGCGTTGCACCGTCAACTTCTTTCAGAATTACTTCTGGACGTGACACTGCAAGCTCGTAACCTTCACGACGCATGTTTTCGATAAGAATACCTAGGTGAAGTTCACCACGGCCAGATACGCGGAACTTGTCCGGATCAGGCATTTCTTCAACGCGAAGTGCAACGTTGTGTACTAGTTCGTCTTTAAGACGCTCTAGAATGTTACGTGAGGTTACATACTTACCTTCTTTACCTGCGAACGGTGACGTATTTACTTGGAACGTCATGGTTACTGTAGGCTCATCAACCGTTAGTGGAGGAAGCGCTTCTACTGTGTTCACGTCACAAATAGTGTCAGAGATCTTAAGTTCGCCAAGACCTGTAATTGCAATGATGTCACCCGCGTGAGCAGATTCAACTTCGTGACGAGCAAGACCAAGGTAGCCATATACCAAGCCAACTTTCCCGTTGCGCTTTTTGCCATCAGCAGTAACAACCGTTACTTGTTGGTTAGGCTTCACAGAACCACGCTTAACACGACCTACACCGATTACACCTACATAAGAGTTGTAATCTAGCTGAGAGATCTGCATTTGGAATGCGCCGTCGATATCTGCATCAGGAGGAGAAACCTGGTCAACGATAGTTTGGAACAACGCCGTCATATCGTCTTCTTTAGTATCTGCATCTAGTGACGCCCAACCGTTTAGTGCTGAAGCGTAAACAACTTGGAAATCTAGCTGTTCGTCAGTTGCACCTAGGTTGTCGAATAGGTCGAAAACTTGGTCCATAACCCAATCAGGACGCGCGCCAGGCTTGTCGATTTTGTTGATAACAACGATTGGCTTAAGACCTTGAGCAAATGCCTTTTGCGTAACAAAACGCGTTTGTGGCATTGGGCCTTCCTGCGCATCTACAAGTAGAAGTACAGAGTCAGCCATCGACATTACACGCTCTACTTCACCACCGAAGTCAGCGTGTCCTGGAGTATCTACGATGTTGATACGGTAGTCGTTCCAGTTAATCGCTGTGTTCTTAGCTAGGATGGTAATGCCACGTTCTTTCTCGATGTCGTTCGAGTCCATTACGCGCTCTTCTTGCTCGCCTCGAGATTCAAGGGTGCCAGACTGCTGTAACAGTTTGTCTACCAGGGTGGTTTTACCGTGGTCAACGTGGGCGATGATTGCGATGTTACGCAATTTATTAATATCAGTGGTATTCATGCTTATATAGAGCCTGTGTAAATCAACGTCTACTTCAATTCAGTGGAAAGGAGTATGCGTTAGATTTGTTGCAAAAAAATGCAGATAGAAAAATTTGCGCGGATTGTACAGAAAAACCTCGACGTTTGCGCATCTTTTTTTTGATGGATTGGTGTTTTATTGCTTTTCAAACACTTGTTCAACAAATAACCAGTTATATTGCACCGAATTGATCATAATTGGTGGTCATCCGTTACAAAGTAAACTAGGCTCATTGACGTACAAATGAGCATAAAACACCATAGTGGTGCATCTCTGCACTACTATGGTGCATTTTAATTCAAAAGGAAGTGATGAATGCCTGTCTATGCCGCAGAAATCGGCACACATATAGATGGCATGATAATCGCTTTCACTTTTGCCACTGTTGGAGTGAAGCTGATCATTCCGCATTTTTACATTAAACCTGGAGGACACGATGTCAGTAGAAAAGGCATTAGAGCTGATTAAAGAAAGTGAAGCGAAGTTTGTAGATTTACGTTTTACCGATACAAAAGGTAAAGAACAACACGTATCTATCCCTGCGGGCCTAGTTGATGAAGAGTTTTTCGAAGAAGGTAAAATGTTCGACGGTTCTTCAATCGCTGGCTGGAAAGGTATTAACGAATCAGACATGGTTCTTCTTCCAGATGCTGACAGCTGTGTTGTTGACCCTTTCGCAGAAGAGACACAAGTAAACATTCGTTGTGACATCGTTGAGCCTTCAACAATGGAAGGTTATGAGCGTGACCCACGTTCAGTTGCTCGCCGCGCAGAAGAATTCCTAAAATCAACTGGCATCGGTGACACTGTATTCTTTGGTCCAGAGCCAGAGTTCTTCCTATTCGACGACGTTAAATTCCATACTGACATGGCGGGTTCTTTCTACAAGATCGACTCTTCTGAAGCCAAGTGGAACTCAGGTGAAGAATTTGAAGGCGGTAACATGGCGCACCGTCCTGGCGTTAAAGGCGGTTACTTCCCAGTACCTCCAGTAGATTCTGCACACGATATCCGTGCTGCAATGTGCTTAGTTATGGAAGAAATGGGCCTTGTAATTGAAGCGCACCACCACGAAGTAGCAACTGCTGGCCAAAACGAAATTGCTTGCCAATTTAACACGCTAGTTAAGAAAGCTGACGAAATCCAAATTTACAAGTATGTAGTTCACAACGTTGCACACGCATACGGTCAAACTGCTACCTTTATGCCTAAGCCTCTAGTTGGCGACAACGGTTCTGGTATGCACTGCCACCAGTCTATCTCTAAAGATGGCGTAAACATCTTCGCGGGTGACAAGTACGCGGGTCTTTCTGAAGAAGCACTATACTACATCGGCGGTATCATCAAGCACGCGCGTGCAATCAACGCCTTTGCTAACGCTTCTACTAACTCATACAAGCGTCTAGTTCCTGGATTCGAAGCACCGGTAATGCTTGCATACTCTGCACGTAACCGTTCTGCATCTATTCGTATTCCTCACGTAACTAGCGATAAAGCACGTCGTATTGAAGTACGTTTCCCTGACCCAACAGCTAACCCATACCTAGCGTTCACCGCTATGCTTATGGCGGGTATCGACGGTATTAAGAACAAGATCCACCCTGGCGATTCAATGGATAAAGACTTATACGACCTACCGCCAGAAGAAGCTGCTGAAATCCCAACAGTTGCAAGCTCGCTAGAAATGGCGCTTGAAGCTCTTGATAACGACCGTGACTTCCTTAAAGCTGGTGGCGTTATGACTGACGACATGATTGATGCATACATCGATCTTAAGTCTGAAGAAGTAACGAAACTTAACATGACTACTCACCCTGTTGAGTTCGACATGTACTACAGCGTGTAATTTCGCACTGTATAGCAATTTATACTAAAGCCCGCTCTGCGGGCTTTTTTTATGCGTACGATTTATCTACTATGTTTTTATAGCTATGCTAATGAATACTCTTTCATACTGTATCAACTGCGCACAGGGCTTTGCCCGCTTGCATCTGCATACAACTAGAAAGGTTATCAATAAGCCAAACGTAGCAAGCTATATGAATTAGCCAGCTAGTCAAAACCACATTAATTAGGTAACGACACGTGCAGTACATGACGCGACACATTTGCTTAATTTCGCTATTACTAAGTAGCGGCAATGGCTTACTACCTGTGCAAGCGGAAATGCTGAGCCAAGAAAGTACCCAGCAAGAAGCACAAGAAAGCGATACCGAACAAAGCGGCAATGCAACAACAGCTACAGCTACCTCTCCAATGACCATATACAAGGTGGTAGGTAAAGATGGCTCTGTTACTTACACCGATAAGCCGCAGCAAAACGCTGAAGCGCTAGCTTTCGATGTCAAAACGCAGAACGTGGTAACTGCGGCAAAAGCTACTCCTCCCCCACCACCAAAGCCTGTGGCGCCGAAACCAAATTACCGCGTAGAAATAAAGTCCCCTGCACCAGAAGCGACGATCCGCAATAATCTCGGTGAACTTACTATTTCTGCGGCACAAACTGGTGCACCTAAGGCACCAATCTATCGGTTAATCTTTGATGACGCCCCATTAGCTAGCAATACTTCGGGTGTTTTTAAGCTTAGCGGTATCCACCGTGGGGCACACACTTATAAAGTTGAACTAACTAACAATACGGGCAAGACTCTTGCATCGTCTCCATTACAAACCCTTTACCTTCATCAGGCATCGGCGTTAATTAATAACTAATAGCGTGCAACCATTGTTATGCAAGCGCACCACAGAGGTTCAGTGACCATTTCTTACTGAGTTCTTTATTCGCGCATGGCATCATTGCAAGCTACAATGCACAATTATGGTGCAAAGGAGACGAGCTCGGATGCATTCCACCGAGTTAGAAACACAACAGCTAATCAATAGCCTGAATACTGCATTGGTTATGGTAGATAACAAACTTACGATTGTTTATGCCAACCATGCTGGTGAAGCTTTGTTTGAAACTGGGTTAAAGCAACTTATCGGACACCCACTTCAAGACTTTTTCTTGCCGGGCACAATAGAAACAACCCGCCTTAAAGCCGCCATCAGAAAAGGTGAAGATTTCACCGAGAACGAAATCAAATTGGCATTTAGAGATAACCGCTACGTTTCTGCTGATTTAACTGTTACTAATTTGCATTTTGAAGATGGCCCAAGGCTTCTGTTTGAAGTTAAAAAAATTGATCAGCAAAAGCGAATTTCTCGAGAAACCTTACAAAATGCACAACATTATGCAGCCCGAGAATTAGTACGCGGTCTGGCTCACGAGATTAAAAATCCGCTTGGTGGTATTCGCGGTGCGGCACAGTTGTTAGAGAAAGAGCTCATTGATGAGCACAAAGAATTCACTAGCATGATCATCGAGCAATCTGATCGGCTACGGAACTTGGTAGATCGCTTACTTGGGCCAAATTCACTGCCTCGGTTTGAAGAAAGCAATGTGCACCAAGCTCTTGAAAAAATCCGCAGCTTAATGCGCTTTGACTCAGATAATCCTATCACCATAATCCGTGATTATGACCCCAGTATTCCACCGCTTATGCTAGATCCCGACATGATTCAGCAAGCGGTACTTAATATTGTGCGAAATAGCGTTCAGGCATTAACAGAAAGCCAAACGCCTAACCCAGAAATCAGGTTAATAACGCGAATTGAACGCCAAATGACGATTCAAACGAAGCGTCATGCGCTGGTAGCAAAAATAAAAATTATAGATAACGGCCCAGGCATTCCTGCTGAAGTTAAAGACACTCTTTTCTACCCCATGGTCACAAGCAAACAAAATGGCTCTGGGCTGGGTTTGTCGATTTCACAAACCCTAATAAACCACCACGGCGGCAAAATTGACGTAGACAGCTACCCTGGTCACACCGAGTTCGTAATTTACATACCAATAGACCGTAAGGAGACAGACGATGACGAATGAGTCAGTGTGGATTGTCGATGATGACAGTTCTATTCGTTGGGTGCTGCAAAAGGCCTTACAAGCGGCTGATATCAGCTGCTTAAGTTTTGAAAACCCTGAAGATTTATTGCTTCAGCTACAAAGCGGCCAAGCCCCTGAAGTCATCATTTCAGATATTAGAATGCCACAAATGGACGGCATGACGTTACTGAACGAAGTGCACGCTTCACACCCCATGCTTCCGGTTATCATTATGACGGCGCATTCGGATTTAGACAGCGCGGTTAACGCATATCAAAAAGGCGCGTTTGAATATCTGCCTAAGCCATTTGATATAGACGAGGCGGTAACGTTAACCCAGCGCGCGCTTGCACATTCCAGAGAACAATCAACGGTTTCCAAAGCGCAAGTGGAAGATGTGGTAACTGAAATAATTGGTGAAGCCCCTGCCATGCAGGAAGTGTTTCGTGCCATAGGTCGCCTGTCTCGCTCTTCTATCAGCGTGCTTATTAACGGTCAATCGGGTACGGGTAAAGAGCTTGTTGCGCACGCCCTTCACAGGCATAGTCCAAGGGCAAGTAAACCCTTTATTGCGCTGAACATGGCCGCTATTCCCGCCGATCTAGTAGAGTCCGAACTATTCGGACATGAGAAAGGCGCGTTTACTGGCGCCCAAGCTGCTCGTCAGGGCCGCTTTGAGCAAGCCGATGGCGGTACATTATTCTTAGACGAAATCGGTGATATGCCGTTAGATGTGCAAACCCGTCTTTTGCGCGTGCTGGCCGATGGCCAGTTTTATCGTGTGGGCGGTCACCAGTCAGTCAGTGTGGACGTGCGCATCATTGCCGCAACACACCAAAACTTAGAACAAAGGGTTGCAGAAGGTAAGTTTAGGGAAGATTTGTTTCACCGCTTAAATGTCATCCGCGTACACCTTCCATCGCTCAACGAACGCCGCGAAGACATTCCATTACTGACTCGTCATTTCTTGCGCCGAGCAGCCAAAGAACTTGATGTGGAAGCCAAGAGCATATCGAAAGATGCTGAGCGTGTTATGTCGCAGCTTCCTTGGCCTGGCAACGTTAGACAACTAGAAAACGTGTGCCGCTGGCTAACGGTAATGGCAAGTGGTCAAGAGGTGCTTCCTAGCGATCTACCACCAGAAATTCACAGTGACAACAGTATTGAAAAGCCTACCGCTGAATCAGGCGATTGGCCTGACTTGCTGGCGAGCTGGACTGACAAACAGCTTCGCGACGGCCATCACAACATTCTTAACGACGCTATGCTTACCTTTGAACGCATTATGCTTGAACGTGCGCTTCAGCACACGCACGGCCATAAACAAGATGCGGCTAAGCGTTTAGGTTGGGGAAGAAACACACTAACCCGTAAACTTAAGGAGTTAGGTGTAAATTAATGCATAAAAAGCCAAAAAGGGCATTTGCGTGCCCTTTCAATTTCCCTTAGCCATCTTCATACACCAATATGTCTCCAGGTTGGCACTGTAGATGGTGACAAATTGCTCCTAATGTTGTGAACCGAACGCCTTTAACTTTGCCGCTTTTCAATAACGACAAGTTTGCCTCAGTTATTCCAATTTTCTGTGCTAGATCTTTAGAGCGAATTTTGCGCTTCGCCATCATAACGTCAAGGTTAACAAGAACAGGCATCACACAATCTCTTTGCTTTCTTTATCTAATTCTGCGGCAGCGCTAAATAAGTGAACTAGCACAGGTAAGCACAACACTACAATTATAGTCATGGGGTTAAGACTTATATCAATCGAACTACTAGGGTCTGTTGATCTTTGCTGTACATATTTCACTCAGCAGTACATGGGTAGCCACATCATTGAAAATGCCAGTGATACCATGCTGGCATAATTCCTTGCTAATTTTTCATACCTCGTTGATATTG